>ERZ1463036.294-NODE-294-length-11056-cov-40.110263_pt1 | contig 11056 bp, 11 predicted proteins | sample MGYA00564485_ERZ1463036 | MGnify/ENA primary metagenome ERZ1463036 (study PRJEB39244, sample SAMEA3635127) | Helicobacter pylori | study: EMG produced TPA metagenomics assembly of PRJEB11511 data set (Assembly of a 5300-year-old Helicobacter pylori... | reverse complement strand
TGGATGTCCTAAAGCTATAGCTCCACCATTTACATTAACTTTACTCATATCAAATCCTAAATCTTTAGCTACTGCTAAACTTTGAGCTGCGAAGGCTTCATTTGCTTCTATAAGATCTAAGTCTTTAACTTCTAAGCCAGTTCCTTCTAATGCTTTCTTTGTTGCACCAAATGGTCCATATCCCATAATTGCTGGATCTACTCCTCTTGATCCATATGAAAGAATTTTAGCCATTGGCTTAATTCCTAAACTTTCAGCTTTTTCAGCGCTCATTACAACTAATGCAGCAGCTCCATCATTTATTCCTGATGCATTACCAGCTGTAACTGTTCCTTCTTTAATAAATGCTGGTCTTAATTTTGCTAAAGTTTCTTCAGTTGTTCCAAATCTTGGGAATTCATCAGTGTCAAATATTTTTGGTTCTCCTTTTCTTTGAGGAATTACAACTGGAACTATTTCATCTTTGAATCTTCCTTCTTTTATAGCTTTTTCTGCTTTTTGTTGTGAAGCTGCAGCAAAAGCGTCTTGTTCTTCTCTAGTTAAGTTCCATTGTTTAGCTATATTTTCAGCTGTTACTCCCATATGATAATTGTTGAATGCATCCCATAATCCATCAGTTATCATTGTATCTATCATTTTTCCATTACCCATTCTTTGTCCCCATCTTGCTGTATCTAAAGCAAATGGAGCTCTTGACATACTTTCCATACCACCAGCTACTACTATATCAGCATCTCCAGCTTTTATCATTTGAGCTGCTAAGCTAACTGCTCTTAATCCTGATCCACAAACTTTATTTAAAGTCATTGCTGGTACTTCATTTGGAAGTCCTGCCTTTATAGCTGCTTGTCTAGCTGTATTTTGACCAAGACCTGCTTGAATAACATTTCCCATTAATACTTCTTCTACCATTTCTGGTTTAATTCCTGCTCTTTTTATTGCATCTTGAATTACTGTTGCTCCTAAATCTACTGCTGGAACATCTTTTAAAGATCCTCCAAATGATCCTAACGCTGTTCTAACAGCACTTACTATTACTACTTCTCTCATTAACAAAACCTCCTAATATATGATTACTTTAAACCATAATCTTTGTTAAACTCTTAACATACTTTTATTATAACCATTTCATTCCTAATAATCAATAGTTTTTGTTAAATTTTAAACAAATACTTTTTATAATATTTTTACTTTTTTTGTGATTGTATTATAATATTAATTAAATTAATATTAGTTTATTAATTTAATAATGTTATTAATATATATAAATAGTAAAATTACATAATTTTTATAAAAGGAGCTTTTATTTATGAAAAGAACAGATTACATATCTTGGGATGAATATTTTATGGGACTTGCTCTTTTATCGGCAAAAAGAAGTAAAGATCCAAGTACACAAGTTGGAGCATGTATAGTTAGTCCTACCAATAGAGTATTATCTGTTGGTTATAATGGATTTGCCTTTGGTTGTTCTGATGATGATTTTTCTTGGAATAGAGAAGGAGAATTTCTTGAAACAAAATATCCTTATGTTGTTCATGCAGAACTTAATGCCATATTAAATAATAGAGGTGTATCTTTTGAAAATGCAAAATTATATGTAGCTCTATTCCCTTGTAATGAATGTGCAAAGGCTATAATACAAAGTGGAATAAAAGAAGTTATTTTTTTAAGCGATAAATATTCTAATACAGATGTTGTTAAAGCTTCTAAAAAAATGTTTAATGCAGCTGGAGTTAAGTTAACTCAATTGAAACCTTCAGTAGAAAAAATAGAACTTTCATTTAATGTAGATGATATTTAAAAAAATAAATCCTTCTATTTGTAAATAGAAGGATTTATTTTTAAACCTTATAATAATTATTTAGTACCAAATAATCTATCCCCTGCATCTCCAAGACCAGGTACTATATATCCTTGCTCATTTAACTTTTCATCTATTTCAGCTACAAATATATCAACATCTGGATGAGCTTCCTTTATAGCTTTTATTCCTTCTGGTGATGAAATTAAACACATAAGCTTTAAGAATTTAGCTCCTTTATTTTTAAGCATTGTTAAAGCATCTATAGCTGATCCACCAGTTGCAAGCATTGGGTCTACAACTATTATTTCTCTTTCAGCTATATCTTGAGGTAATTTACAGAAATATTCAACTGGTTGTAATGTTTCTTCATCTCTATATAATCCTATATGTCCAACTTTAGCTGCTGGTATAAGTTTTAAAACACCATCTACCATTCCAAGACCGGCTCTTAGTATTGGAACTATTGCTAGTTTCTTACCTGCAAGCATTCTACATTTTGTTTTACATATTGGTGTTTCTATTTCAACATTTTCTGTTGGTAAGTTTCTTGTAACTTCATATGCCATTAGCATTGAAACTTCTGATACTAATTCTCTAAAATCTTTTGATCCAGTATCCTTACTTCTTATAAATGCTAACTTATGTAGTATTAATGGGTGATTGATTTCTGTAACTTTACTCATTATTTAACGCCTCCAAATTTTATTTATTATATTTTTCTTCTATTTTAGATATTTTGTCTATTCTTCTTTGATGTCTATCTCCCTCGAATTTTGAATTTAAGAAAGTTTTCACGATATCAATTGCAAGACCTGTTCCTACAACTCTTTCGCCTAATGCTAATATATTAGCATTATTATGTTCTCTTGTTGCATGAGCACTAAATGTATCTGAACATAAAGCTGCTCTTATTCCTGGTACTTTATTAGCTGATATACTAATTCCAATACCTGTTCCACATACTAATATTCCAAATTCAAATTCATTATTAGCTACTGCTTCAGCAACCTTTAATGCATAATCTGGATAATCACATGATTCTGTACTATATGTTCCAAAATCTTTTGTTTCATATCCATTTTCTTTTAAATATGATATTATTTCATTCTTTAAATTATATCCACCATGATCTGATCCTAATGCTATTTTCATGAAAAACACCTCCAAATATTTATTTAAATTTATAAAAAAAGAAAGTAAGGCATGTAATAAAACATTACACACTTCTAACTTTCTTTAATTTATCTATTAATAAAGGCATTACGCCTTCTAACTCTTTATATATTTTTTGATAAACAGAAATGGTGCTACCGTAAGGGTCAGTCACTTCTCCCTTAACGCCAGCATATTCACAAATTGAAAATACTTTATCTTTATAATTTGGATAGTTTTCTTTTATAAAGTCTCTACCATAATTAGTCATAGTTAATATAATATCTGAATTCTTAATCATACTATCATTTAATTGAATAGCTTGTTTATCTTTTACATCAACATTCAACTCTTCTTTTATAAGTTCAGCTGATTTTTCAGTAACAAAACTACCCGGTACAATAGTAATTCCTGCTGATTTAGCTACTATATCAGAACTATTTATTAATTTATTAAATATTTCCTGAGCCATTGGGCTTCTACAAGTGTTTGCTGTACACACGAAGAGTACCTTCATAAAAAAACCTCCAAAATCTTATACGTTTATAACATCATATCCAGCTGCTTTATTTAATCTATTCATAATAGCAACTCCTAATCCTTCTTCATCAAAAGCTTCCGCTAATATTATATCAACATCTAAATCATTGAAAGCCCTTAATGATTCAAAAAGATTTGATGCAATCTCTTCTAGGTTATTTGATTCACCTAAAATTACTTTTTCACCATTTACATAGCTATTACTATTTTCTTTTGTTGTAAGTATTCCAACTCTTTTTCCTGCATCTATATAATTTTGTACCATTTCATTAATTTTTTCAATAGTTTTTTTTCTATTTCCTTTTATAATTTTTAATTTTGCATTTGGAGCGTAATGTCTATACTTCATTCCTGGTGCTTTTGGCTTAAAATCTTTTGAACTACTAAGAAGCCCTTTATCTATTTCTATATTTTTATCAACTTCTTTAAGCATCTCTAAAGTTATTCCACCTGGTCTTAATACAAGCGGAGGATTAACTGTACAATCTACTATTGTTGATTCTACACCTACCTTACTTTTTTCTCCACCTATTATATAGTCTACTCTCCCTGTTAAATCTTCCACGCATCTTTCTAAATCTGTTGGACTTGGTTTCCCACTTATATTAGCTGATGGTGCAGCAATAGGAACTCCTGATTTCTTGATTAACTCTAATGCAATTTCATTAGATGGCATTCTAACACCTATTGTATCTAAATTAGCACTTGTTGTCATAGGTATTATATCCTTTTTTTCTAATATTAATGTCATTGGACCTGGCCAAAATTTTTCCATTAATTTTTTCGCAACCTCTGGTACATTTTTAACATATTCATCTATATTTTTAGATGCAACATGAATTATTAAAGGATTATCTTGCGGTCTTCCTTTTGCAATAAATATTTTCTTAACACTCTCTTCATCTAATGCATTTGCTCCTAACCCATAAACTGTTTCAGTTGGAAATGCAACTGTTCCACCATTTTTTATAACTAATGCGGCTTCTTCTATATATTTTTTATCATCGCTTACTTTTTTTATAGTAGCAATCTTTGTTTCCAAAGTTAATTCCTTCTTTCTTAATCTAAAGTTTGCCCACGAGCAATTTTTACATTTTGAATACAATCTTTTGTGAAATGTGCTTTAGGAGAATATTTAAATATCTCATCTAAAAATGGATACTTTTTAAGCCCTCCTTTTTTTATTATTTGAAAATAATATTTTTTATCTGGATTTATTATTCTTACTTTTTTATATTCATCTGCAACATCTTTATATCTATTTAATAAACCTTCTGTTACAGGCTTCATTCTTCTATTTCTTAATTTAGTATCCGTAATAATTATAATTTTCATGTAATCTTCAATTCCATCTGTATGAACTACTGCTATTTTATCACATAATATAGTATTACTTTGATTAAATAATCCTACTTTAAATCTAAGTTTATTATTTTTATAAGAAAACTCTAATTTATTATTATCAATTTTCTTTAAAATAGCTAATAATATAAGTAACTCTAAAATTATTACATAAATTATATAAAATTTAGTTATTATTCCAGTTAACCATAAGGTCATAGGCAAAAATATAGCTAATGCAGACATGCATATATAAAAATTTCTTGAAGATTTTTTTTCCTTTTTCAATGCTAAATATATATCCATCGCCATACTCCTTCTATATTCTAAAAGCCTCACATATTAATGTAAGGCTTTTAGGAAAATTACATTTCTGTATTTCCCATTTGTTTCATTTTTTCAGCTTGATCTGCAGTTATAAGTGCATTTATAACCTCATCAATATCACCATTTAGGAATGTTTCTAACTTGTATAAAGTTAATCCTATTCTATGATCTGTTATTCTTCCTTGTGGATAGTTATAAGTTCTTATTCTTTCACTTCTATCTCCAGTACCAACTTGTGACTTTCTATCTTCAGCGATTCCAGCTGCTCTTTCAGCTTCTGCCATTTCATATAATCTAGCTCTTAATACTTTCATAGCCTTTTCTTTGTTTTTAAGCTGTGATTTTTCATCTTGACATGAAATTACTATTCCTGTTGGTAAGTGAGTAAGTCTTACCGCTGAATCTGTTGTATTAACGCACTGACCACCATTACCTGATGCTCTAAATACATCAAATTTTATATCTTTTTCGTTTATTTCAACTTCTACATCATCAACTTCTGGAAGTACTGCAACAGTAGCTGTTGATGTATGAATTCTACCGCTTGATTCTGTATCTGGAACTCTTTGTACTCTATGAACTCCACTTTCATATTTAAGCTTTGAATAGGCACCATTACCTTTAATCATAAATACTACTTCTTTCATTCCGCCTATTCCTGTTTCATTTACACTCATAAGTTCAACAGTCCATCTGTTATTTTCAGCATATCTTGTATACATTCTAAAAAGATTTGCTGCAAATAGCGCAGCCTCATCACCACCAGCACCAGCTCTAATTTCAACAAATACGTTTTTATCATCATTAGGATCTTTTGGTAATAAAAGAATTTGAATTCTATTTTCTAATTCTTCTTCTCTTGATTTAAGCTCATTTATTTCTTCATTAAGCATTTCTTTCATTTCTTTATCAGATTCCATTTCAAGCATATCCTTGCTATCTTGTAAATCTTCGATTACTTGTTTATATTCTTTATATGCTCCAACTATGATTTCTAATTCAGCATGTTCTTTGCATAGTTTTCTCCATTCATTTTGGTTTGCCATTATTGATGGATCACTAATTTTTACTGATAATTCATCATACTTGTTCTCTATAAATGCTAATTTATCTAATAACATTCTTATCACTCCGTAATATCTATTTTCATATTTAACTATTATAGCATATATACTAATCTTTTTTCAATATAGGTAAATAGCCAATTACTACCCTATCAAGTCCTGCTAAGTCTTTTAAAACATTAACATTTTTAAATCCTTTTTCAATCATAAGTTTTTTTACATCTTCTCCTTGATCATAGCCAATTTCAAAAGCTAATATACCTTTTCCCTTTAAAACCAAAATACTATCATCAATTATTTTTCTGTAAAAAACTAATCCATCTAATCCTCCACTTAAAGCAGTATGAGGCTCATATCCTTTTACATCTTCCATTAAATCACTAATTTCTTCTTCCTTAATATATGGAGGATTTGAAACTATAATATCATATTTTTTCCCTTGATTTATCACTTCAGTTAATAAATCACTCTTTATAAAGGTCATTCTATCTTTTAATTTAAGTTTTTCTATATTTTTTTTGGTTACTTTCTCAGGTTTTTCAAAATAATCTATTGAATCTACTTTTACATTATTTCTATAATTTGCAATTGCTATTCCAATTGCTCCACTCCCTGAACATAAATCACATATTTCTAAACTTTCATTATCATTTATATTCTTAAGTACTTCTTCTACTAGTATTTCTGTATCACCTCTAGGAATTAATACGCCTTCCTCAACAAAAAGCTCTAATCCCATAAACTCACAAGTACCTAAAATATATTTTATAGGCATTTTTTCTTTTCTTTTTTCTATTAATTCAAAGTAATTTTTCTTGTTGTCATTAGTTATCTTTTCATCACTATGAGTTAATAAATATAATCTATCTCTACCTATTATATGTCCTAGTAAAAGAGTAGCATCTAATCTTGCAGTATCTATATCCACACTTGATAAAGTTTTTGTTCCTTCATCTAAAAGTTCTAATATTGTCATTTTTTCCTCCGGTAATCCTTCCGCCACTTGAAGTGATTTTATTGCAACTTCTATTTGATCATCATCTGGCTCTTTTGTAGTTATCTTTTGAAGCTTTAAGCCTGGTGCTGCAATAATTTTTGCAAATTTATTATTTGATTTTCCAAGCCATTTTATTAATTCATAAGTTACTCCTGAAACAACTGGAATTAATATTATTCTAAGCACTAATCTTTCTAAAAAAGTTCCCCAACCAGTAAATGCAAATATTATTATACTTACAAACATTATTAAAAATAAAAAATTGGTTCCACATCTTGGATGAAACCTTGAATATTTCCTTACATTTTCAACCTTTAAAGGTTCTCCTGCTTCATAGCAAAAAATAGTTTTATGTTCTGCTCCATGATATTGAAATAATCTATACATATCTTCCATCTTGCTTACTAAAGTCATATATCCTAAAAGAATTATTATTCTTATTGTTGCTTCAATTATATTAAGACCTATATTTGGAACATTAAACCATTTAAATATTGATGCTATCCCAGTTGGTAATGCCACAAATAACAATATTGACATTATTATTGCAAATATCATTACTCCAGCCATTATTATATCATCAAATCTCTCTCCAAATTTGCTTTTAAGCCATTTTTCAAATTTAGATGGTTCACTATCTTCTTCAAAAAATGATGCTGAATAATTTATTAGTTTTATTCCCTGAACCATTGAATCAATAAGAACAAATGCACCTCTTATAATCGGTATATTCAATATTTTATATTTCTTAGTTATAGGAACTACTTTTTCAAACTTTACATCTATTTCTCCGTTATCTTTTCTAATTGCGGTAGCCATTCCTTTGCTACCTCTCATCATAACCCCTTCAATAACGGCTTGACCACCAACATCACATTTTTTCAATATATCCCCTCCCATTACTTGTTTTTATATTTAAAATAACATTCCCCACATAAAGATTCATAAGTTACATTATCCATGTTATCTATTGCAACTTGTTCTCCTTCAAATACAAATCTATCATTTATTTTTCTAGCATTTAAAAGTGCCTTGTTACCACATTTACAAATAGTCTTCATTTCTTCAATACTATGTGCTAAAAGTAATAATCTTTCACTGCCTTCAAAGCCTTCCATTTTAAAATCTGTTCTTAATCCATAACATATTATTGGTATATTTAAAGTTACAGCAATTTCAAATAATTGATCTATCTGTTCCTTCTTTAAAAATTGAACTTCATCTACTAATATACAATCTAATTCCCCATATTCTTTTACATTATTTTTTACTAAATTTAAAATATTTTCCTCTTTTTTAACTAATATATCAACTTCTCTAACTACTCCCAATCTTGAAACAAGTTTATTTCCACCCTTCTTATCAGTTGAGGGTTTCATTAATATAACTCTCATTCCTCTTTCTTCGTAATTATATGCAACTTGCATTAAATGCGTTGATTTTCCTGAGTTCATAGCACCATACCTAAAATATAATTTACTCAATTTTTTTCCTCTCCTTTTACATAACAGTTATTACGATTATAGCATTTCTATCTATTTATAAAAAGTTTTTTTTAATTTTGTCTTTTATTGACTGCTATAAACCAATATGATATACTTTAGTGGTTATTTGTTGTGTTAATCACAATGAAATTTTCTCAAAAGAGGTGAAAAATATGAAAAAAGGCATACATCCAGAATACCATCACGACGCAGTGGTTAAGTGTGCATGTGGAAATACTTTTACAACTGGTTCAGTTAAAGAAGAACTTAAAGTAGAAATATGCTCAGAGTGCCATCCATTCTACACTGGTAAACAAAAAATTGTTGACGTTGGTGGAAGAGTTGATAAGTTCAAGAAGAAATTCAACATTAAATAAGAAATTTAGGGAAAGACTTTTTGTCTTTCCCATTTTCTTTTTATAAATTTTATTTTAATTAATCAAAAATAATGATAGACTATATATGATTGAAATTATAATAAATTTTAGATGAAGCGAGTGAAGTACATGAAAAAGGTTCTTATATTAACCACTTCAACTGGACAGGGTCATAATCAAGCTGCAAAATCACTTAGCGAATTATTTAAAAAAAATGATTTTAAATGCGTAAGTTATGACTTTTTAAGTAATAGCAGTAGATTTTTAATAGAAGCTATTGTTGGTGGGTATGAAATTTCTGCCATGAATTTTCCAAACATTTATGGATTTGTCTACAAACTAACTAATAACAAATATATAAATGCATTAACACGTATACCATTCTTTTTAGTAAAAAAAAGACTTTTAAGCTTAATAAATATAGAAAAACCAGATATTATAATATCGACGCATCCTCTAAGTATATGTATAATGGATAAATTAAAGGAAGACGGATTAAATATTCCATTTATATCAGTAGTTACAGATTTTAAAGCTCATTATAGTTACATAGGAAAAAATGTGGACGCCTACATTACCGGAAGCGAATTCACTAAAAATTCTTTAATAGATAAAAAAATTGAAAAAGAAAAAATTTATCCTTTAGGAATACCAATTAGGGAATCATTTTTTGAAAATGACGAAAACATACCAAATATAAAAAGTAACGATTTTTTCAATATTTTATTAATGAGCGGAAGTATGGGACTAAAAAATATTTCTTATGTCCTAACCGAACTTCTTAAGAATAAACATAAACTTAGAATAACCGTTGTTTGTGGTAATAATAAAAAATTAAAAGAAGACTTAATAAAAAATTGCTCTAAAACATATCCTTATAAAAAATTACATATTCTTGGATTTTCAAATGATATAGCATCTTTTATGGAATATTCAGATGTATTAATTTCAAAGCCAGGCGGACTTACAGTTACAGAGTCTATAGTTAAAGATTTACCATTAGTAATTCCTTTCGCAATACCTGGTCAAGAACAAGAAAATACAGAGTTTTTAACTTCTGAAGGTTATGCAATAGAAGTAAAAAATATAGAAGATATCAATAAAATTATAGATTCTCTTATTGATAATCCTAATAACTTAACCAAAATGAAATCTAAAATTTCGAAATTATCCAATACTTATTCTTTAAATTCAATTGTAAAATTAGCAAATGATTTAATAAAAAGAACTAATATAAAGGAATAGCCTTTATATTAGTTCTTTCTTTAAATATTATTCTTTTCAAAATTTCTTATAAATTCTTCATTATTTTTAGTTTTTGATAATGTCTTTATAAGTTTTTCTGTTACACTATCTATATTTCCGTCATTATACATTACTTTTCTTATTGTATATGCAACATCTTTTTCTTCGCTTGTTAATAATAAATCTTCTTTTCTAGTTCCTGACTTATATATATCTATTGCAGGGAAAATTCTTCTTTCCTGAAGCCTTCTATCTAAATGAACTTCCATATTTCCAGTTCCCTTAAATTCTTCAAATATCATATCATCCATTCTTGATCCTGTATCAACTAATGCAGTAGCTAATATAGTTAAACTTCCACCTTCTTCTATATTTCTAGCAGCACCAAAAAACTTTTTAGGCATAATTAATGCACCAGGATCAAGCCCTCCAGTTAAAGTTCTTCCAGTTGGAGTTATTGTTAAGTTATAAGCTCTTGAAAGCCTTGTTAAACTATCTAAAAGTATAACTACATCTTGACCTTGTTCAACTCTTCTCTTACCATGTTCTAAAACCATTTGAGATACTTTTTCATGATTTTGTGGTTCTTCATCAAATGTTGAATAGACAACTTCTCCATTAATTGATCTTTGCATATCTGTAACTTCTTCTGGTCTTTCATCTATAAGAAGTACTATAAGCTTAACTTCTGGACAATTCTTTGAAATATTTTGAGCTAATTT
>ERZ1463036.293-NODE-293-length-11061-cov-40.425513_pt1 | contig 11061 bp, 13 predicted proteins | sample MGYA00564485_ERZ1463036 | MGnify/ENA primary metagenome ERZ1463036 (study PRJEB39244, sample SAMEA3635127) | Helicobacter pylori | study: EMG produced TPA metagenomics assembly of PRJEB11511 data set (Assembly of a 5300-year-old Helicobacter pylori... | reverse complement strand
TACAAATTTCGCAAGTTTCTATTTACTTAGGGGCTTCACTAGTGTATAATAATAATGTAAGTAATTAAAGGAGATTTATTATGACATTTGAAGAATTAAAAGTTGGACAAGAATTCTCTCGTAGAAAAGGTGTAGGCTGCTGTTTATGTGATTGCCTATGGGATTGTGAGAAGATTGAAAATTATAAGGTACTCGCGGTCAATAAAGAAAAGAGAAGAGTTAAGATTCAAAGAATAGCTTATCTTCCATTAGTTGAGAATGGAGAACCTGTAAAGGTTGTAAGACAAATACAAGTAAAAGATGAGAAACCTGCTTGGTGTCGTTTAAAGATAATTCGCTGTCTTAGCGGTAATGAAGAGTTCATTTGCAATGACAGTAGAGATATATTTATTAGGCTTAAAAATTTATAAATAATAGGGGTCAATTAAGGCCTCTTTTTATATTGTATATTATAATAATAGCTTAAAATAATTAGCTAAATTAAATGAATAAAGGAGATTTATAAATGAGTGTTTTTAACAAGTATTTGGATATTCAATTCCAACAACAAAAGAATAATGACGCAATTAGTTATTATGTATTACCGTTAGGTTTATTAGGGCTAGATAATAATATTTTACATAGGGCCTTAGAGATTGACAAAACATTGCCTGAAAGATATGATCATAAAACAGGCATTGATAGAATCAGAGATATGTATAAAGATTTCATTATCAATATCAAAGTATTTTATGCCTTAGATAATTACTTATATGCGCACAATTATGGGCATTTAGAGATTAATGACTATACTATATTCGCATTTCAATCTTATAAGCCTGTAAACAAATGTATGTTTATAGATGCTAGACAAAAGACTTATCAATTAAGCAGATTCAAGATGGATTATAATGACTCTAGATGGCATAATGCAGATTTTAAGTTAGTATACCTTTCAAGAAAACTTTACAAATTGACTGAAAAAAATACGCTAAATTATGTGTGTGATGTAAATATCATAGATTAATAAGGAGATTATTATGAGTAAAAAGAAACAAGTAAATAAGAGATCTATTGCTGCGAAGATAGGAGTCCTAACTCGCGCTTATAACCGTGTTTTAAAGACAGGTGGAAGCAATACTAAACAGGCACAGGCATTAACTAAGTTAATCAGCGCTAGAAAGAAATTAAATCGTGTTAGTCCTTCTCAAAGCAATACAGATAAATTAAATGCTTTGTATGACGCTCTTGGCGGTATTAAAACTAAGGGCGCACAAAGCAAGTATATTAAGTATAGAAACCAAGTATACGCAGAGACTGTTTATAAGTCTAAGAAAGATACAGCTTCAGCAGTAGCAAAAGCTAAGATTGACAATTTATCGCAGACTAGTCGTTATTATAAAGCTGATAAGAGAGATATCTGGGAAGATGAATATAAGAAACCTAGAGTTGAGAGATTTACACAAAGACTCTTAGATGCTTCTGGTATATTAAAATCAGATCCTGACCTTACTGCTAAGATTAAAGAAGTTGAGAATATCTTAATGAGTTTACCTTCATATTCAGTATCAACTTTAATGGACAGATTTCATTTAGAAGAAACTTATTATGGCTCAGAATCAAGCTATATATCTGAAATATATGATATTGATATCGATGAGATATTAAGAATATTAAAACAATATACAACAATCGCATGAGCTAACGACGAACACGAAATAATTTAATTAAAGGAGATTGTCTATGAAGTGGAGAGCTGAAATAGAAATTAAGAATTTAGAATATTACTTTGCATTAAAAAATACATTAATATTTGTTAGTGATTTAATGCACAGAGGCTTTCAGATTATTAATGAAGCCAAAGAAAAGAATATTGAAATATATGGAGCTAAAGGCAGAAGGTCTAAGAAATGTACTTGGATAGCTGTTACTTGTACAGGTACTTCTAATCCGCACATTCTTAAGATTACATTTCCTAATAATGTCATTCTAATCGATTACAATTCATTTGATATTAAGCAGGAAGATGTACCCTTAGAAGAAATGACAAGAAATGTTGAAGCTATTAAAGAATTAGCCGGAGATAAAGCTAAAATAAGTACAAGCAATAGCGTTATTAGTAGCTTATTAGATAGCTTTGTTGAGAAAGATACTAAAATGTCTAAGGTTGAATCAATTTACAGACAATTCTTACACGGAGCTAGAAGCGGTGGCTGTAATTATGTATTTAATCCTAAAGCTTTAGAAGAGTATGAAATTCATTATGATTATCATCAATTATACGCTTATGTGATGTCTAATTATAGCTTCCCGACATCTAGACCGGTTATAGCTGACGGTTTCATAGATGCTGAGTTTGCTATTTATGAAATATCTGGTGAATTTGAAGTAAAAGAAGATGGTTATCCTTTAATAAGAATGACTAGAGAGAGACTATTAGATGCAAGAGAAATCGTAGATAGAATCTATTTAGCAAAGCCTGACTATGAGTTATTATTAGCTAACTATAAAGTCTATTCAATTACAATTCATAGAACTCTATACTATCCTTATGGCTTTAAAGGCGCAGATGTATTTAAGCCTTTAGCAGATAAGCTATATGAAGGCAGAAAGAAATACAAAGGTAAATGCGAAGAAAGAGTATTTAAAATGCTTAATGAAGTTTATCCAGGGCACTTCCAAATGTTTCAATATTTCGGTGATTTCTGGGGCAAAGGTTTTACACCTAGTGACTCTCTTAAGGTCAAGCTAGTTAACCCTAAGATTGGTATATTTATTACAGCGTATGCTAGACAAATGCTTTATAAATTACTTAAGAGATGCGATAAAAAAGATGTCATTGGCTATGATACTGACTGTGTATTTGTTAGAAAAGATATGAATTTAGAAGATATTACAGGTCAAAATCCTGGTCAAATACATGAAGATGGCAGATATACAAATGTCATTCATGAAGCAGCTAAGAGATATTATGGTTATGATTATTACACAGGTGAATACTTTGAAAAGATGGCTGGTAAATCTAAATCAGGCAAACAATGGAAGTATGACAAATCTAAGAATATATACGAATTAGTGGAGGTGAGTAATGGCAAGGTACAAAAATAGAGATAACTTACATTTTAGTTGGAACAGACAATTAGGCTATCAAAAGCTCTATAACTTTGTCATTGGCGCTAGAGAATCTGGTAAGTCAGTTGATAGCTGATTACATATCGATAAGGCATTCTATAAGTGACATAGACCTTCAATTATCATTAAGAGAAGGCCAGCAGATATTACGTCAGTATACGTCGATGATATTGAGAAGATTCTAAATAAATTCTTAATAGACCCTATTGAAGTTAAATACTTTAAAGGTGACTTATCGTCTGGCATTGTCGATTTAAAGCTAGTTAAAGCAGGCGAACATGTAACGCCTAAGCAGATAAAAGAATTGCCGACATTTATTAGAATTATTGCTTTAAATGTACCTTCATCTAGATTCAAATCATTAATGCTGTCAGATGTCAAGTATATGTTTATTGATGAGTTTATCTGTAATACAAGGGCTAAAGAAAAGTATCTAGCAGATGAAGCATTTAAGATTAAAGAAATATACACGACATATAACAGAGAAGCTTCAACGCCTATTCAAATAATAGCTGCTGGAAACCCTTACTCAGTATACTGCCCGTTATTTACGTCATTAAATGTCGATACGAGAGTATTGAAACCAGGCGCATTTGTAGTAGGCAGTAACTATACTATTGATTGCTTTGAGTTATCTGAAGAGTTAAAAGCAGTTATATTAAAGAATAATCCGATGTACGAATTTGATGACTCTTATGCTAGATATGCGTTTAGTGGAGAATCAATCAATGATAGCAATATTAGATTACATAAGCTAGAGCCTAAAGGATTCAAGCTAAAGTACATATTTAAATTCGGTAGCGACTTCTTGTCAGTACATGTAGGTCAAGGAGATGACTTCAGATATTGATGCTGTAAACATTCTCCTGACTGACTTAAGAAGATTGGTAAAAGGAGAGAAGTATTAGTACTTAACTTCCAAGATATGATTGATGGATCTAGAAAGATTGGCGTTAAAGACTCAATAGAATTCCTTAAGTTAAAAGAATGCTTCGATTGTCGTCAAGTGACATTTAACTGCATTGATGCGCACTATATGCTTGAAGAATTATACACAAGTTTATAAAAATAATATGCTAAATTAAATAGAGAGGAGATACAATGGCAACTTCCCAAATAAAAATATATAATGATGTTGAATTTAATCCTGAGAAGAACTTTAAGGTCGATAAGATTGATAAATACTTAGAGACTAGAACATGCGTCTATTCAAGCGATAACTTTCAATATCAGAAATTAGCTGCTGATATGCTAATTAAGATAAATCTGGTTCAATCAGCAATTACTAAGCAGACAGTTGGTAACTATATGTCTATTGCTCAAGATAACAAAACATGATATTATTTCATCCTAAATGCTGTCTGGAAGAGTAAAAAGACAGTACAATTAATACTTAGCTTAGACTCTGTAAATACATTTGATGTCGAATTTACTAGCCAAACACAGGTCATTAGAGAGCACAGAAGCAGACATACGATTGATAAAACGCCTGAAGGTATTACACCAGTATACTATCATAATCCTAAAGATGACAAGAAAATACTTGAAGATGGAACTAATAATGACTGATTCCTTATCTATAAGAATCATACAGCTGATACAGATACAGCATTAGACTGCTTCTTATGCGCAACTAAGAAAGTCAATATCAAAGTAGTGTCCCCTGAAGGTTCTGCAACTATTGGTCTAGTTAGCTTACCTGATAACCATTACTTCTATATCTATAAAGGCACCGTAGGCGTAGCTGGTAAGAAGTATGACGTAACTGAGAGTCTAAATGTTTTCTATATCTGGAAGCATAATGGAGTCTGTAAGTATGCATTTACTTATAACAATCCGACAGTCCCTGATAGCATTAGTTTCCCGCAAGAATCTGAATGGAAGGATTTAGATACTAATCCGACAATTACATTAACATACAAAGCAACTTACTCAGATGAATCGCATAAACCAAATACTTACTCTGGTTTAAAAGCATTAACGATTTATACATTCCCGCTTATAGCATCAACTATCATTAAGTCAATCGATGAAATTGACAGAACTGACTTAAAGCTAAATAAGATAATGAGAGTACCTTACTGCCCTATTGAGTATACGTATAATGCTAGTGACGATACTTATACATTTAGCACAGACTTTAAGTATAACATTGAAGAGCAATTATTACAAGTAAATGACTTGAATTATAAATTCGGTAGACTCGTAAATCCTAACCCAGTAGTGAAGCTAATACCGACATTATACACAGATTCTAACCCGTTAAATGACAGAGATGATAAGTATGAGAGCAAGCTATATTCAAGCGAATTATATCAACCTAGATTCGTTTATGATACATTTGTATATACCTTCCCTTTAGAAGATATTACAGCGTCATCTGACAATCTGGCATTTAATTATAAGCATACTTCAACTATCAATAACAAATCCTTAATTCAATTCACAAATATCAATTATGACAGGTCTATAGTTGACTTCCCTGAATATATGTTAATTAACAGGAATGACGATGAAGTTATTTATACAAGCCCTTATATTGACTATATGAAGAATGGTATTAACTATGACAGACAGAATATGGCATTTAATGCAATCTCTGGTCTATTAGGCGCTGGTGCGTCATTCTTAGGTGGCTTAAAGAATATTCAAGGTAAGAATATAAATGAAAAAGCGTTAGGTGAGGAATATGTTAACAATTATGTAGCTCAAACATATCTGAAACAAGCAGAATCATTAGGTGTAGAATTGAATTCAAGTATGCGATCTGGACCTAATGCTGCTTGGTATAAAGAGAAAGGTTATGATGATGCCCAGTTAAAAATGTCTGGTCAAGCTAACTTAACAGTAGCTCTCGCAGCTGCTAGAAACAATCAGATATTAAATCAATTATCCCAATCTTCACAATCTCAATACGGTTTAGCTGCAGGTATTTCATCTATAGCTGGCAGTATTGGAAGCGCTGCAAGTGTTATTGGAGGCGTCATCGCATCTGCAATATCAATTGAGCAGAAGAAAGAACAAGCAAAGAATCAAGCAGTAACTGTCACAGGCGCTGATGATGTCGATTTACTAAAAGATTACTGCGATAATAAAGCTAAATTATGTGTATACAAAGCGTCTGACAATGTACTTAAGAAAACTGCAGACTTATACTATTTCTGTGGCTATAACAGCGAAGGAAGACAGTATAAACCTGATTTAAATAGCAGATATTGATTTAATTACATTCAGTGTGACCCTGAGTTTGATATTAAGACAAAAGCTATGAATGACTATCTAGATGACTTAAGAATCAGATATCAGAAAGGCGTCACTATAATGCACGCACATAATATCGATGGTAGTTATTCTTGGGATATGGAGCAAGTCAAAGAGAATAGCGAATTAGATGACATTTATTATGACTTAGAGAATCTAACATTTAGGTCAGTAGATGCCTTAAGTACATTCCCGTTATCATTCAATACTAAGATGCCTGGTAGCTACTCAATTAATGTCGAATTCAAATACTCGACAGGAGAAACTATTACATTTGATTCAGATAACTTAACAGGCAGTGTACATACAATTAACGTACCTAAGATTCCTAGATTAATTATAACAGAGGTCAAAGCAAGAATCAGAAATGGTAATAACAAATATGGCTTATGGTATACAGCCAAAGAGATATAAGGAGCATATATGGCAAATCCAAAGTATAAATTTTTTAAGAGAGACATCAACCGTCTAAAGACAGATCTATTCAATCAGAGATTCAATAGATATTATAACATCTGGATGAGTAAATTCAAATGAGAGGGCCTTGATGAAGAGAATAAAGCGCAGCAAGAGAATTACATTATGAGAAAAGCTTGGTCAGATGGTCAAATAGCTATTAGACAAATCAAGAATACTGATTTACTAGCATTTACACCATTTGTTGCCCAGACTTGAAATATGTATGACTTCCCAGAGACAGTTAACTTAATCAATGAGAGGTCAGTACCTAGAACGCTTATTCCTTCATCGCCCCAAATAGTTAATAAAGATGTAGTTATTGGTTGGTTTACACCGTCACACAAGCCTATAAGCACTATAGTAACACATTATTGTAACTTAATGGTTCAGGCAGAAATGATTATCAATACTAACTTAACGCTTCAAAATATGCCATTCTTAATTGGCGTTGATACTGAAGATGAGAAGAAGATGAGAGATATTGTTGATAGGATCCTAAATAATGACATTGTAGTTTATGCAGACTTACAATCATTACAAAAGATTCAATCGCTTGTTACACAGACGCCTTACCTAGTCGATAAGTTAAAAGAATATATTAAAGGCTTAGAAGAAGAATTACTGACAATATTTGGTATTGATAACAATAACGGAAACGGTCAACAGAATGTCGTTATTGACGCTATTAATGCTAACAATGACTTAATCAATCAATATAACTACTCTATAGAATCTGAAATGAATAAATGGATTGACAAAGTAAATGAACTATTTAATAGACATATTAAAATCAGTAACGCTATTGAGGATAGTAAGCTTAAATCAATTCATGAAGAGATTCATGATGACGGTAAGGAGGACACAGCAGATGACATCAATGAATAGAACATATTATAACTTAAGAGATATTTTAGGTGGCGCTGTCCTTCCTACAAAGGCATTAGCAGATAAGTTATTTACTGACTTAAGCGCTATGATTCCTGAAGAATTTGAATATCCTGCAGAGGTCAATAAATTCGTGAGTTACTTGGTATTTGGTTGCTATAGTAACTATCTGTTATACACTGATTCTGACGCTGATTATGAAGCAAATAAGCAAGAGTTATTACTGAAGATAGCGACATTCATTTATGAATCTGAGAAGCGATATGGCTTACTAATTAAGACTTATAAAGAGAATGAAAGCAAACTGATGGACAAACTAATGACATCAACGTCAACTAAATTCAATGATACTCCGCAGGACAGTGGAGATTATAGCGATAACGATCATACTAGCAATATATCTAAAACAGACACTCAAACAGATGTTTCAACAACAGCTGCTAGGTTAAATGAAATCAAGAATAAATGGTATAACTTGTATTTAGATTGGTTAACTAATTTCATTAAGAAATTCGTTATATATTTGTAAGGAGGTGACCATTAGTGAATGATACTTCAATCTGTTGGGTACTCACATCGCTAACGGCTTTCTCAGCTATGACTATGCAGGATATCGCAGGGCTTGTAGTTACTATTCTAACAGGCGCTGCATCTCTCGCGTATATCTGCTTTAAATGGTATAAAGAAGCTAAGAAGGACGGGAACATTACTAAAGATGAAGTAGACAAGCTTATTGACGATGTGTACGATGAGATTAAAAACACAACAGACAAAATTGACAAACTAGACAAAAAGGACTAATTACTATGGACAAACTTACTGAATTAAGAAACTTTGTAGCAGATTTATTTAGTGCAGCTACCGATAAAACAACTATCGAAAAAAGTGCTATTGTTAGTCAGAAGATTAAAGAGATTGAAGATGAGAAACAGACTCAAGATAAAGCATATCAAGAACTCTTAAAGGATTACAAAGAAGTAGTACTTCATACATCATTTAAAGATAGAATAGAAACAGCAGATGTGCCTAATTCAAATGACTTTAATGGAGATGATTTTATTAAGAAATATTTAAATAAAGGAGAATAAAAGTATGTCAAAAATGACAATTACAGAATTACAAAAATTAGCTAAAAGCTATGTTGTAGCAGCTAATCAAGCAGGTGCTTGGAAATCAACAACAGACAATTTATATGGTGCAGTCGATAAGATTGGCAAAATGGTTATGTTAGATGGTGAATTCATCGATAAATTACCAGAATTAGATGGAGATGAATTACCACTTGGAAAGACAATTGAAGAATACTTTATTGACTTAACTTTACCAGAAGCTTATACAGATGCAGCTACAGAAGGCGCTAAAGATTTACAACCAGCATTACCTTCAGTTGAAGCTTGTACATATAGCTACACATTAGGCAGAGAAAAGATTAAAACAACTGTCCCTTATGACAATGTTGAAAGAGCTGCTTGTAATGAAGAAGATTCAGCTAACATGATTGCTAAGATCTTACAAAGATTAGGTAACTCATATGAAATGTTTAAATTTGCTGCTAAGAAACAATTATTAGGTAATTTAGGCGATAAAGCAGTTACAGCTGGATTATCACAAGTTATTGCAGTACCAACAGATACAGCTACAGGCGAAGCATTTATTAAACAAGTTAAGTCAGATGTTGAATCAGCATCATTTGCAGCTACAGGTGGCTTAAATAATACACTTATTGGCGCTTCACCAGCATTAACATTATATATTAAGAAAGGTGTTATGCCAAGTCTAGAAGTTGATACATTAGCAGGCGCTTTCAATGAATCTAAATTAGCAATTCCAGCAAATATCAAAGTAGTTGATGACTTTGGAACAATGACAAATAGTAAAGTATTTGCTATCTTAGTTGACCCTAGAGGTGTTAAATTACATAGAGGCTATCATGCAATTAGAGAACAATCAAATGCAGATGGTGACTTCATTAACTATGTTGACCATAGTGAACACACAGGATTCATTTCTAAGAACGTATTTGTTAAAGCTTATAAATCAGAATAGTTAATAATTGAGACATTTATAACTTTCACTCATTAAAGAAAGTTAGTTTATGCTTTATTAAAAGCAAGAAGGAGATACAAATTATGAGAAGAATGATAGATCCAAGTCAACTTAAAGATATTGGCGGTGGTGGTGGAACAGTATTTAAAAGTATAACTGAAGATGTAAATGGTAATGTCAAAATTAGTAAAGATTTAGAAGTTGCTGGAAAACTCACTATAAATAGCACAAGTGAACTTATTACTAAAGATGGAAGTAGTTTTGGTGGTGGAAGCGGATCTACTACCAAGCTCTATCAACACAATGTCGTATTGCATAGTGCTAATGATAAGTCATATCTTTATATAACAATAATTAATACGGATCAAACTAAATTTAATACTGTTAGTTTCTTTAATTATTTTACTAATATTCTTGCCAATGAAACTACTATATTGGCAACTGGTGTTTTAGATGGATTTAGAGGAGCAACTGGCACTGTAATGTCTGTTGAAAATTGGACAACAAACACTATTCATATTCGTTACTTTAACTCATCTTTTGGTTGGACTAATGTACAAACAACATTAGGTGATAGCGACGGTCTAGGTGTTAAAAAGGATTATGTTATAGCACTTAATTAGGTACTGCAAGATGAAACGAATGATTAATAGCGAAGTAATTAAACAAATCCTTGACTTATTTACTTCAGTTGAAAGCGATGACATGGGTAATTTAACTATTGGTAAGAATCTTGAAGTTGATGGCTGGATTAAAATCCATGGACCTGCATATCTAGTTGACCAAAATGGCGATAGAATTGCTAAACCATTATATGTACATGATATTGTAATGACTATTAATAGTACTAACTATTACTTATCTATATATAGTGAAAATAAAACACCAATTAATGACATTAAAAATATTAAAACTATCTGTGGCAGAAGAACTAGAGTACAATGCACTGGTGGTAACGCAGCGGCATTTAACCCGCAGACATTAGAGTTAAGCAATAGAGACGGAACTGTAGCTGACTTAAGCACAGCAGTAGTTGGCGATAGTATATCAAAAGTATTATAATAAATACCTGATCCTAGTACACTTGAAATATAGTGTATTAGCATAAGGTAATAGGGCTTATAACAAATAGCTTGTCAATATTAATAGAGATAGAGTGGAGTTACACATATTAGATTATGCCACCTATTAATCTGACTCGTAACCAGATGACAGCTTATATAAGCCCTTTTATTCTGCACGAATTCATGAGTGTATTTAGATAACATTAGTCTATCGTAGCTTGGCGTAATACAGCAT
>ERZ1463036.292-NODE-292-length-11078-cov-7.646466_pt1 | contig 11078 bp, 10 predicted proteins | sample MGYA00564485_ERZ1463036 | MGnify/ENA primary metagenome ERZ1463036 (study PRJEB39244, sample SAMEA3635127) | Helicobacter pylori | study: EMG produced TPA metagenomics assembly of PRJEB11511 data set (Assembly of a 5300-year-old Helicobacter pylori... | reverse complement strand
GTGTGCTCTTCCGATCTTAATAATGAGCGAAATTAAAAAGATTGGAGGACAAACTATTAAACTAAAAAATCCACCAACAATTATATCAACATTTTCTTTAGTTGGTCCAAAAGAAGGAGAAGGGCCATTAAAAGAATATTTTGATGATGTGCTAATTGATGAAAGCTGTGGGAAAGAAAGCTTTGAAAAAGCAGAAACAGAAATGATGTATACAGCAATTAGTGAAGCTATAAAAAGAGCTAATTTAAAAGAAACAGACATAGATTATATGTTTGCAGGAGACTTATTAAATCAAATAATATCATCAGGTTTTGCAGCAAGAAAACTTAACATACCTTTCTTTGGACTTTATGGGGCATGTTCTACAATGTCAGAATCTTTAGGCCTTGCAGCCCTTATTATGGATGGTGGTTTTGCAAATAATGTGGTAGCATCAACATCATCACATTTTTGTGCAGCAGAAAGACAATTTAGATTTCCTTTAGAATATGGTTCTCAAAGATGTAAGACTGCTCAATGGACAGTTACAGGTGCTGGAGCTATGATTCTTGGAAAAAAAGGTAATTTCCCTAAAGTTACATATGTTACAACAGGAGTTGTAAAAGATTATGGAATTAAAGATGTAAATAACATGGGAGCTGCAATGGCACCTGCTGCTGTAGATACTATATATAAACACTTCAAAGATACAGGAAAAACTCCAAAGGATTATGACATAATTACTACTGGAGATTTAGGTAAAGTAGGTAAAAAAATATTAGATGATTTAATATTAGAATATGGTTATGATATAAGAGAAAATCATATAGATTGTGGAGATATGATATTTAATAATGAACTTCAAGGAACAGAAGCTGGTGGAAGTGGATGTGGATGTTCTGCTGTAGTTACTTGTGGATACATATATAAAAAGATGATGAGGGGAGAAATTAAAAGTGCATTGATTGTTTCAACTGGTGCACTTATGAGTACAACATCTTCACTTCAAGGAGAAAGTATTCCAGGTATAGCACATGCAGTTGCTATAGAGATGGATTAACAAAGAAAGGAGAATTTTTATGGAGTATGTAAAAGCATTTATAGTTGGGGGATTAATATGTGTTATAGCTCAAATACTAATGGATAAAACTAAACTTACTCCTGCTAGAATATTAGTTCTTTTTGTAACTTTAGGAGCGGTTCTTGGAGCTTTTGGATTATATGATAAACTTATTGCTTTTTCAGGAGCAGGAGCTACAATACCATTACCTAGCTTTGGAAATTCTCTTGCGAAAGCTGCAATAAAAGAAGTAAATCAAATTGGATTACTTGGAGTATTTACTGGAGGAATAAAAGGGACTGCAGCTGGAATAACAGCTTCAATATTTTTTGGATATATTATGGCTATTATTTTTAATCCAAAGAGTAAGTAAAAGAATAAAAAATATAAACCTGTCAATAATTATCTATGAGGTGGAAACTTATGAGAATAATTGATCTAGGTAAGGTTAAATTACCCATTGTATATATAGCAATAACATTTCTTTTTAGTAGTTTGTATTATAGATATTTTGATAGAGATTTTTGGCTAGCTATTATTTTAGTTAGTCTTTTATTTTTATGGATATTTTTAAAAGAAGGACTTCAATTTTTTATATTTATATTATCTATATTTTTTATTGGAATTTTAACTAATATTAATTATTATAATTTAAATGTAAAAGAGTATGAAAATATAATAATTGAAAGAATATATTCTTATGGTGGAATTGGAAAAATAAATAACAGAAAAATATATTTAAAAGGAAAGCTTCAGGGAGTTAAAGAAGGTTATGAAATAATAGCTAAAGGAAAATTTAAAAAAGATGTAAATAAGGAAAAAGGAATTATTGGAGAATATAAGATTGAAAAGTTAAAAATAAAAGAAAATAGTATATTTACAAAATTATCAAATATTAAAGAAGAATTTAAAAGAAAGCTTGAAGAAAATATTGGATATAGAAAATCTGGTCTTATAACATCAATAGTTTTTGGAAGAGATAGTAACTTAGGAAATGAAGATGAAGAATATATGAAAAGATTTGGAATAATACATGCACTTAGTGTTTCAGGTCTTCATATAGGTATTATTTTTTTAATTTTCAAAAAAATATTTAATGAAAAAATATCATTAGGTTTTACATTAATATATGTTTTTATGACTGGGATGGCTTTTTCTAGTATTAGGGCTTTTATAATGTTACTTTTCTCAAATTTAGGATTTATATTAAGAAAAAAATACAATCCTATTGGAGGTATTGCAGTTAGTTCAATAATAATATTTTTCATGTCACCATACTGTATATTTAATATAGGTTTTTTATTATCTTTTGGAGCAACTCTTGGAATATTACTTTATAACAAAGGTTTAAATCGTAAGTTATATAAACTACCTAATTTTTTAAGGGGTGTTGTTAGTATATCTATTTCAGCTCAAATATTCACATTACCGTTATTAATAATATTTTTTAATGAATTTTCATTAGGATTTATTGTAGGAAATATAATGTTAATTCCTTTAATAAATTTAATATTAGTTGTTGGAGTTTTTTCTGTATTTATAGTTAAAATTCCTTCAATATTTGATTTTTTTAGTTTTATATTAAAAGTCATATTAAATACTTTAGATGAAATTACTGAATTTTTATTAGATTTTATTCCAGAAATTTTTAGCATAAATGAGTATTATGCTTATTTTTATATAGTTTTATTACTTTGTTACTATTTATATAGAAATGGAATGGCAAAAGCTATTTTTTTACCTATATTTTATATAATGTATATATGTATTGATTTATATAGTTTTTATCCTAAAATAATTTATAGAAATGAAGGTAGTTTAGTTATATCACATAAAGGAGATAGAGTAGCTTTAACTAACGAAAATATTAATATTAATAAATTAAAAAACAAAACTTTATCTTTTAGAGCATATAGAGATTTTGAAAAAATAAAAATAAAAGAGGATTCATGGGTTATAAAAGAAGATAAAAATTATATATTAAATTTTAATGGAACTAATTATTATTTAAATATAAATGGTTTAAATAAAAAGGATATTAAATATGATATAATAAATTTCAAAGAGAATGAAGCAAGAGAGATTATTATATTAAATAATAATTTATTAATAAAGTAAATTATATTTGAAAGGTGATTAGTTTTGATAAATTATGAAACGTTAGAGAAAAACATAAAATCTAATAAAATTAAAAATTCTTATGTATTTTCAGGTCCTGACGAAGAACTAATTAAAGAAGCTATTTCTAAATTAGTTAATCCATATATTGATGAAGGACTTAAAGATTTAAATTTTATTAAATTTGATGGAGTACAATGTACATTTGATGAAATTGTAAATGCTTGTGAAACATTACCTTTTATGTCTGAAAAAAAGGTTGTTATAGTTTATAGATGTGCATTTTTAAAAGAAAAGTTAGATGCTCAAAATAAAGGCTTTTATAATAGAATAAAAGAGTATTTAAAAGATATTCCAGAGCATACAATATTAGTTTTATATCATGTACTTAGCGATAAAAGAGATACTGTAAGAAAAAATAAAAATATAATGGCATTAGATAAAATAACAACAGTTGTTCAAATTGATAAGCTTAAAAGGGATGGATTTTATAAGAGAGTAGAAGCTTTATTTAAAAAAAGTGGTAAAAATATAAATAAGGTTGAACTTAGATATCTTTGTGAGAAACTTCCTATGAATTTAGATATAGCTAATAAAGAAGTTTCAAAAATAATAGATTATACTTTGGGTAGAGAAATTAAAAGAAAAGATATAGACTTACTAATTCCAAATAAAAGCGAAGATGATGTATTTGATTTAGTTGATTTAGTATCTCAAAGAAAAATAGAAAGAGCCCTTGATATATTAAACGAACTTTTATTTAAGGCAGATCAACATATGCTTATAATTACAACAATAGAAAATCAATTTAAAAGACTTTACGAGTTAAAGATTGGACTTCTTAAAGGAAAAAGGGCAGAAGATTTTGTTAGTGAATTTAGAGTTCCACAATTTGTTTTAGATAAATTAATTATTCAAAGTAAAAAATTTACCTTAAAACAATTAGAAAAGATATTAAAGTTTTGTGTAGAAACAGAAGGTAATTTAAAAAGTAGTTCAAGTAATAAAAAGTCTGAACTTGAATTGTTTTTAGTTAATATAGCAATGGTTAAAAAATAAATATTTATAACATAAAAAAGCACCTATTAAAAATAGATGCTTTTTTATGTAATTTAAGATAATCTTAAAAAGTAAATAACCGACCATAAAAGGCCGGTTTATGTTACTATGCCATAGCATTTAACTTTGCAGCTAATCTTGACTTCTTTCTAGCAACCATGTTCTTATGAAGAACTCCTTTTGAAGCAGCCATATCTAAAGACTTAGTAGCCTTAACGAATAAAGCTTTAGCTTCTTCAGCATTGTTAGCTTCGATAGCCATTTCAAACTTCTTTATAGCAGTTTTTAAAGCTGATTTAATCATTCTATTTTTTAAAGTTTTAGTTTCAGTAACTTTAATTCTTTTCTTTGCTGATTTTATATTTGCCATTACTTTTCACCCCCTCTAAATTTTATAGGGCCTCATTGCAGTTTTTTGGGGAATCTGCATACGAGTTTATATTCAACAAACCATATTATAGCATTGAAATTTATTATATTCAAGTATTAAATTTAAACAATAAGGAAAAATAATGATGAAGATAGAATAAGTTAAGAGGTGAGAGTATGCTAAATTTTAGAACGGATCTTGCAATAGAAGCTAAGGAGGATTATACCAAAGCTCACAAAAATGAAATTGATGGAGTAATTGTAGATGAAAATACTGTAAACAATAATAAAGTTACAACAGTAACAATAAATAATGAAGATGGAGCAAAAAAACTTGGAAAACCAATTGGTACTTATATAACAGTAGATATTAAGGATCATACAATTTATGATGGTGAACTTATGGATGATGTTTCCAAGGCAGTAGGCAAAACATTAAAAAAATTAGTTAACATTAAAAAAGAACAAACTGCACTTATAGTAGGTCTTGGTAATTGGAAGGTTACTCCAGATGCTCTTGGACCTAAAGTAGTTGAAAAAATAATGATTACAAGGCATTTGAAAGAAGTAATGCCAGAAGCTATTGATGATTCAATAATACCAGTTTGTGCTATTGCACCAGGAGTTTTAGGAATTACAGGTATAGAAACTGTAGAAATAATAAAAGCTTTGGTAGAAAAAATAAAACCAGATTTAGTAATATGTATTGATGCATTAGCATCTAGAAGAATTGAAAGAGTTAATAGAACAATTCAAATAAGTAATACTGGAATATCACCAGGAGCTGGTGTTGGAAATCACAGAATGCAAATAAGTGAAGAAACATTAGGAGTGAAGGTTATAGCAATTGGAGTTCCAACAGTTGTAGATGCTTCAACTATTGCAAATGATAGTATAGATTTGGTAATAGATGAACTTATACGTAAATCAGAAAGTGGTTCAGAGTTTTTCAACATGATAAAAGGTATAGATAAGAATGAAAAAAGTATCCTTATAAAGGAATTATTAAATCCTTATGTAGGAGATCTTATAGTTACACCAAAAGAAGTAGATTTAGTAATAGATTCTTTATCAAAAATAATTGCAAATGGAATAAATATAGCAGTTCAACCAAATCTTGAACTTGAAGATATAAATAAATTTCTAGGATAAAAATATAATAATTATGTAAATTCCCTCATATACATTAAAAAGTAGGGAGGGGATTAGGAGTGATATCAAAACCTAAAGGTAGAAGTGTAAGTAATTCATTAGATATAGGAATAGTAGTATTATTAGTATGTTTAGTTATTTTTTTTGGAAGGTGTATATATATTCTTAAAGAAAATAATGAAAGAGGAGGACTTGTATATGTAGAGCTATTAAATTTTTCAATGCCTTTAGTAGAAACTGAAGTTTATGAAGAAGGGGCATATTATGAAAATAATTTATCATTAAAAAATATAGCATTACAAGCAGTAGGTCTTTATGATATAAGTGCTCAAAAATTAGTAAATAGTGAAAATCCAATATTTAAATTAGATGAGAGAATAGCAAAAAATAATGGAATAGGAGATTATAAGCCTTTTGAGCTAGATGAAGGTTCAATAATAAAGTATACAGATGAAGAAAAAAATAATTTATATAACCCTAAGCTAAAAAAAGAACTTAACAAATCAAAACCAGAAGTTTTAATTTATCATACTCATACAGGTGAAGGCTATGCAGAAACTAAAAACTTCACAAATGATCCTAATCATAATGTAGTAGGAGTTGGAAATATAATAACTAAAGAGCTTGAAAATTATGGAATATCAGTAATACATGATAAAACTATTCATGATAATTCATATAATGATAGTTATAATAGATCAAGGCAAACTGTAAAAAGGTATTATGATAAATTAGGGGATAAATTTAAACTTGTAATTGATATTCATAGAGATGGCGTTAATCGTAAAAATGCTACTCAAGGAACTAAAAATGCATTTACTACAAAAATAAATGGTGAAGATGTAGCTAAAATATCTTATGTAGTATCTAAAGGAAGCAAAAATTATACTAAATCTACAAAAAAAGTAGAAGAAGAATTAAATAAAATAACTAAGTCCCTTTATCCAAGTTTTTCAAAAGGTACAGTAGAATATAATAATGGAATAAATAATTTTAATCAGGATATATTTAATAATTCAATACTTATAGAAGTAGGTGCTAATATAAATACATCAAAGGAAGTTATGAATTCAGCAAAATATATAGGAAGAATAATAGCAGAATATATAAATGGCAAAAATTGAATAAGCTTTTCATAGATTGGTCAAAATTATAATTATAGAAATCTAAAGAGGTGACCATTTATGAAAAAAAATAAATACTTATTAGGAATATGTTCAGTGTTTGTTTTAGTATTTGCAATTTTTAATTTAGTTAAAATAAATATTATAAACACAAAGGCACTTTCTCCTGTTGGAAATACTGATGATAATAAAAAAATAGTTAATTCAGAATTTGGTGATGAATTTAAAAGTTTCATTCAAGATAATTCTAATATTAAAATTTATGAAGAAACAAACGGAGAATATTTAGTTACAATTAATGATAACAAAATAAGAATTAAAGAAGAATCAAGTTTATTAAAAGGAACAAAAAAAATACTTTTAAAAATAAAATCTATAACTAATAATTTAATCAGTAATATAGAAAGTTTATTTCAGAAGATAGTACCTTAAAATAAATAATAAAGAGCAGTTATAATAGCCCATAAATTATTGACACTTAAGGTGTAAAGTGTGATATAATTTAGCTTGACTTTAATATATGGGGGTGAAATAACTGCTTTTATTAATGAAAGGGCAGTTTTATATATGAAAAATGATAGACAAAAATTTATTAGAAATTTTTCAATAGTAGCACATATAGATCACGGTAAATCAACATTAGCAGATAGATTGTTAGAAATTACAGGTACTTTAACTAAAAGAGAAATGGAAGAACAAGTACTTGATAATATGGAGCTTGAAAGAGAAAGAGGAATTACTATTAAATCTCAAGCAGCAAGACTTATTTATAGAAGAGAAAATGGAGAAGAATATATTTTAAATCTTATAGATACTCCAGGACACGTAGACTTTACATATGAAGTATCAAGAAGTTTAGCTGCCTGTGAAGGGGCTGTTTTAGTTGTTGATGCAACTCAAGGTATTCAAGCACAAACTTTAGCAAATTGTTATTTAGCTTTAGATAATGATTTAGAAATAACTCCTGTAATAAACAAAGTAGATTTACCATCAGCAAGACCTGATGAAGTAAAACAAGAGATAGAAGATGTAATTGGAATCCCAGCAGAAGAAGCACCAATGATATCAGCTAAAACAGGACTTAATGTAGAGGAAGTATTAGAAGCTGTAGTTCGTGATATACCAGCACCAAGTGGTGATGAAAAAGCTCCTCTTAAAGCATTAGTATTTGATTCATATTATGATTCTTACAAAGGAGTTGTAAGTTACGTAAGAGTTAAAGATGGTGTAGTAAAAAGAGGAACAAAAATTAAATTTATGGCAACTAATAAAGTTTATGATGTAACTGAAGTTGGAGTGTTTACTCCAGGCTTTTTACCAGTTAATGAATTAAGTGCTGGAGATGTTGGATATATAACAGCATCAATTAAAAATGTTAAAGATGCAAGAGTTGGAGATACAATAACAGAAAGTGGTAGAGAAACAGAGGAAGCACTTCCAGGATACAAACCAGCAATCCCTATGGTTTATTCAGGAATATATCCAGTTGATGGAGCAAAATATGAAGAATTAAAAGAAGCATTAGAAAAGCTTCAAATAAATGATGCGGCATTAAATTTTGAACCAGAAACTTCTGTAGCTTTAGGATTTGGATTTAGATGTGGATTCTTAGGTTTATTACACATGGAAATAATACAAGAAAGAATTGAGAGGGAATTTAATCTTGATATTATAACAACAGCACCATCTGTTATATATAAGATTAAAAAGACAGATGGAACAGTTTTAGATATTACAAATCCAACTAATCTTCCAGAAATGAGTGAGATAGATTATATGGAAGAGCCAGTAGTTAAGGCTGCAATTATAACTCCAACTGAATATGTTGGAGCAGTTATGGAGCTTTGCCAAGATAGAAGAGGAACTTATATTGATATGCAATATATGGAGGAAACTAGAGCGGTAATAAATTACGATATCCCATTAAATGAAATAGTTTATGATTTCTTTGATACATTAAAATCAAAAACTAGAGGATATGCATCTTTAGATTACGAATTTAAAGGATATGAAAGAGCAGATCTTTGCAAGCTTGATATTCTTTTAAATGGAGATATAGTTGATGCTCTATCAATGATAGTTCCAAAGGAGAGAGCTTATAATAAGGGAAGAGGAATTGCAGAAAAGCTTAAGGAAATTATTCCAAGACAACTTTTTGAAGTTCCAATACAAGCTGCGGTAGGTTCAAAAATAATAGCTAGAGAAACTGTAAAAGCTATGAGAAAAGATGTACTTGCTAAATGTTATGGCGGAGATATTTCAAGAAAGAGAAAACTTCTTGAAAAACAAAAAGAAGGTAAGAAGAGAATGAGACAGGTTGGATCAGTTGAAGTGCCTCAAGAAGCATTTATGTCAATATTAAAAGTAGATTAATGAATATTAAAGAAATCCTAAGTTTAGGATTTCTTTTTTATAAAAATTATTTTTTAAATTGTAACTTAAATTAATTTTATATATGTTAAGAAAAATAAAAAAGCAATGAATTAAAGTGGAACTTCTGCATATACTTTATTACAGGAAAAAGATGGAGGTGTATAAAGAGGTGCTAAAGGTTTATATAAGAGATATAAAAGTAAAGTGTAAGAAATTAAGAAATAAAGGAATTATTTCAGGTACTTTAAAAAGAATTAATGGTGAAATAATTCCTATAAGTTTAAAAGGAAGTGATGTTGATAAATATATTTTAAATAATGGATTAAATAAAGAAGTTTTTATAATATTTAATAATGAAAAAATAAATACAAAAATTTATAGAATACAAAGAAATTTATTAGTTCATAATGTAATTAACATAGACTTATTAGAAAAAAGTTAAAAATTCTTTAATTGAAGTGAAAAAAATTTTTATTTAAGGTATAATAAACAGAAGAAAAGGAGGGTATTTATGTTTTTAAAAGAATTTAATAATGAAGAATCAACTGCATTTATAAATTTAGTAAATAGATTTGCAAATATAGATAATGTACTTGCAAAAGAAGAAAAAAGATTAATAAAGGACTATATAAAAGAGCTTGGCTTAGAAAATATAGAAATAGATAATTTATCTTATGATGAATCTATAAATATTTTGAAGAAAAGTAAAGAGAGAATAAAAAAAATAGCCTACTTTGAATTAATTGGACTAGCATTAGTAGATGGTAATTATGGAGATAAAGAAGTTGATTATTTAGATAAAATTGCAATAGACCTTGATATAAATAGATCAGAAAAAATTGCGTTTGCAAACTTCTTTTATAATTTTAAAGAAATCTATGATTTTTCAGTTATAGAAACAGAAGGAAAGGAATTAAAGCATTTAGAAGAACAAGCAGATGCTTTATTATAAAATATTAAAAGAAGATTCTAAGTAAATTTACATTAGAATCTTCTTTTTTGTTATAATTATTAAAAATAATTTAAAAGAAGGTGATATAAATGCAAGAGATTAGTTTATATGTTCATATTCCCTTTTGTAAGCAAAAATGTTTATATTGTGATTTCCCATCTTATGCAGGAAAAGAAAATTTAGAAGATGATTATATAGATGCGTTAATTAAAGAGATTAATAGAAAGTGTAAAAATAAAGTTATTAGAAGTTTATTTATAGGAGGAGGAACTCCATCATATTTAAAAGATAGTAATATTGAAAAATTACTAAAAACTATAAAAAAATTAAATTATACAGATAAATTTGCAGAGAAAACAATGGAGTGTAATCCTGGAACATTAACAAAAGAAAAGCTTCAAATAATGAAGGAAAATGGAATTAATAGAATTAGTATGGGACTTCAAACAACAAATAATGAATTGCTTAAAAAAATAGGTAGAATACATACTATAGAAGAATTTAAAGAAAATTATAAAAGAGCTAGAGAGGAAGGATTTAAAAATATAAACATAGATATTATGTTTGGACTTCCAAATCAAAGTTTTTATGACTACAAAGAAACATTAGAGGATGTTGTAAAATTAGATCCTGAGCATATTTCTTGTTATAGTTTAATAATAGAAGAAGGAACTCCTTTTTATAATATGTCTGAGAAAGGGTTGCTTAAACTTCCATCTGAAGAAGAAGAAAGAGATATGTATAGTGTAACTAAGAATATATTAGAGAAAAACGGGTATCATCAATATGAAATATCTAATTATTCAAAGAAAAATAAAGAGTGTATCCATAATAAAATTTATTGGGAATGTAAAGAATATTTAGGGATAGGAGTATCAGCAAGTAGATCGGA
>ERZ1463036.291-NODE-291-length-11107-cov-10.733080_pt1 | contig 11107 bp, 7 predicted proteins | sample MGYA00564485_ERZ1463036 | MGnify/ENA primary metagenome ERZ1463036 (study PRJEB39244, sample SAMEA3635127) | Helicobacter pylori | study: EMG produced TPA metagenomics assembly of PRJEB11511 data set (Assembly of a 5300-year-old Helicobacter pylori... | reverse complement strand
TTTCTAAAAGAGGCATTTTTATTTGAATTCTATCATCTTTATCTTCATATTCTATGTATGTTTTTATTTTTTCTCTAAATAATATATCTTGTTCTAAATTGTTTTTATCCTCAAATCCTATTAATAGTACTCCAGCATCATCATCTATTTCATTTATTTTTCTTATTACTTCGTTTTTATAAACCATAGCTAAATTATTCGATTTATAAAGTGGTTCTAATATTTCTACATTAAATAAATCATGATAAACTAGTGTTAATTTTTCATATCTTTCTTTAAATATTTTGTAGTCTTTTCCTTCTGTCATAAACAAAGGACATACTATTATTTTTTTATACCTACTTTCTACTATATTTTCTATACTTTTTTCAAAATATGGTTTTGAGTACATATACGTATTTACTACCTCATATCCTTCTCCTAAATGAAGTTTTAACTTTTCTTCGATTTCTTTTGTCTTCCTTTTAAAATCGCTATCTCCTAAGTCTGTGTAATAAGATTTATATTTATATAAATCACTTATACCCGTTATAAATGATTTATACCCATTTTCATAATATATTTGAGTAGTTCTTTCTCTTATATTATAATTTCTATCTTCACCCTCAGATACTAATAACACTAAAGTTTCTTCTTTTTCACCTATAGGTTGTACTTCTTTTATGTTTACACTTTCTTTAATAAAAAAAATAAATGAGTTTAATACTATAAAGGAAATTAAAAAAGCATAAGGTAGATTTTTATATTCTTTATATATTATTATCTGTCTATAAAATATTATGGCACTTATAATTATAAATATATTTTCCATGTAGCCTTTTAGTATTAAACTTAATCCTATGGTTATAAATAAGGTAATCAAAATTAACATACTATCAACTCCAAAAGTGGTTTTTGATGTACATGCCTAGTTTACATCTGTTATATATATGATGTATAATTAATATGTATGTCTAAAATAACAAAGTCTAACTTAATAACCCATAATATGACTTTGTTAAAATAGTATAATAAATTCAATAATCTGATATTTACAACATGCAGGTTGTTTAAATTATCATAAAAGAGAGGACGATGAATATGAAATTAGGTATAGTTGGTTTACCAAATGTTGGTAAAAGTACACTATTTAACGCAATAACTCAAGCAGGTGCAGAATCTGCAAACTACCCTTTCTGTACAATAGAGCCAAATGTTGGTGTTGTGGCTGTTCCAGATGAAAGATTAGATAAATTAAAAGAGTTATATGATTCTAAAAAAATAGTTCCTACTGCAATAGAATTCTGTGATATAGCAGGTCTTGTTAGAGGAGCTTCTAAAGGTGAAGGACTTGGAAATAAATTTTTATCTCATATAAGAGAAGTTGATGCTATAGTTCACGTTGTTAGATGTTTTGAAGATCCTAACGTTGTTCACGTTGATGGAAGCGTTGATCCACTTAGAGATATAGAAACTATAAACTTAGAGTTAATATTCTCTGATATAGAAATATTAGATAGAAGAATACAAAAAACTCAAAAAGCTGCTAAAGCAGATAAGTCTTTAGTTTCTGAATTAGAGTTTTTAAATGCTATAAAAGCAACTTTAGAAGATGGTAAGTGTGTTAGAACTATGGATTTCACTGAAGATGAGCAAACTTTTGTTAACTCATTAAACTTACTTACTTCAAAGCCAGTAATATATGCTACAAACGTAAGTGAAGATGATTTAGCTGATGAAGCTGCAAACAATCCATACGTAAATAAAGTTAGAGAATTTGCTGCTACTGAAAATGCTGAAGTTGTTGTTGTTTGTGCTCAAATAGAAGCAGAAATATCTGAACTTGACACTGATGAAGAAAAGAAAGAATTCTTAGAAACTTTAGGTTTAGAACAATCTGGTCTAGATAAATTAATAAAATCTTCTTATGCTTTACTTGGACTTGTTTCTTACTTAACTGCTGGTCCTCAAGAAGTTAGAGCTTGGACTATAAAAGTTGGTACTAAAGCACCTCAAGCTGGTGGAAAGATACACTCTGATATAGAAAGAGGATTCATACGTGCAGAAACTATAGCATTTGAAGATCTAGCTCAAGTTGGAACTATGACTGCTGCTAAAGAAAAAGGATTAGTTAGACTTGAAGGTAAAGATTATGTAGTTAAAGATGGAGATGTTATATTATTTAGATTTAACGTATAATAAATAATTTTAAGTATCTATAAATTTTTATATTTATAGATACTTTTTTACTTAATAATTGATTATAATCTATAGATTAAAATGACAATAACATATTTGGTAAAAGTAAAAAAGAATTTTGGGGTAATAGATAAAATCGTTGACGACATAAGCTAAGCGAATTTTTTATTGCCAGTAACTTTCTAAGCAAAATAATTAATTTACTTTAATTAAATAGGTAAATCAAGTAATCTAAAATATAAAAAAGAGCTACCAATTAAGGTAACTCTTTTTTATATTTTATTAAGCATTTTTCTTTATATCCATATTAGCAAATTTTTGTTTATTTACTAAGAATAATCCAAATAATACTAATGCAACTACTACTCCTACTCCATTTGATAATGTAGCATTTAATCTAAATCCTTCTGGAGCTTGTAATATATATGACATACATACTGATGTCATAAATGTTGCTGGTACTAAAGTTATCCAGTAATTAACATTGTTCTTTATTAAATACACTGTAGCTGTCCATAAGAATATTGTAGCTAATGTTTGGTTAGACCAAGCAAAATATCTCCATATTATGTTAAAGTCTATTGTAGTTAAGAATATACATACTATGAATAATGGTATAGCTATCTTAAATCTACTCATAAATGTATCTTGCTTTATATTAAATGAATCTGCTATTGTAAGTCTTGCACTTCTAAATGCTGTATCTCCACTTGTTATAGGACAAGCGACAACCCCAAGTACTGCAAGTATTGAACCAACTTGACCTAATAATGACTTAGATATTAATCCAACAACTCCTGACTGACCACCAAATTCAGCTAATGCTGCTTGTAGCGATAAACTATCTCCAAAGAATGCTATTGAAACTGCACACCATACTAATGCAACTATACCTTCAACAACCATTGCTCCATAGAATACTTTTTTACTTTCTCTTTCGTTGTTTATACATCTAGCCATCATAGGTGACTGAGTCGCATGGAATCCTGATATCGCCCCACAAGCTATTGTTACGAATAAGAATGGGAATAAAGATAATCCATCTGGATGCATATTTTGTAAAGTTAATTCTGGCATTACCATAGTTCCATTCATGTTACCTATTATCATAGCTCCTGCTAATCCTATAGCCATAAATAATAAAGCTGCTCCAAATAATGGGTATATCTTACCTATAACCTTATCAACTGGTAAAACAGTCGCAGCTATATAGTATATTATTATTAGTACTATCCATACTATTTGATCTACACCTGTCATAGATTTTAAAAGACCTGCTGGTGATGTAACGAAAACTGTACCAACTAATATAAGAAGTATTACTGAGAATACTCTCATTACTGTTTTCATCTTTCCACCTAAGTATATACCAACTATTTCAGAAACTGACATACCATCATGCTTCATTGATATAACCCCTGAGAAAAAATCGTGAACTCCTCCTGCAAATATAGTACCAAACGTTATCCATAAAAATGCTACTGGACCAAATAATGCCCCCATTATAGCACCAAATATAGGACCTGTTCCTGCTATATTTAAAAATTGTATTAAAAATACCTTGTACCAAGGCATTGGAACATAGTCTATTCCATCTTGTAATCTTACTGCTGGAGTTTGATTATTATCACTTAGATTAACCATTTTGTCTACATAAGTTCCATAAGTGAAGTATCCAACGATAAGTATTGCTAAGCATACTAAAAATGTTATCATACCTTTTCTCCTTTTTAAACCTTTATTTTTTAAGTTTTTGTATTAATTATTCCAAGGATATAATAACTTTTTTTTGACTTTTAAAGATACATTTTTACATGAAATGCATAAATAATAACATAAAATACAATTATATATGCATAATTTTTCTAAATTCTTTTATATTGCTTCTGCTCACAGGTATCTCTGTATCTATATCTTTTAGTTTTAACTTATATGTACTATTAAACCATGGTATTATTTCTTTTATCTTATGTACATTTACAATAAAAGATCTATGCGTCTTAAAGAATAATTCTTTTCCTAGGTTTTTTTCAAAATCTTTTATACATCCCTTTACTATGTATTCATTATCTTTTGTAAATACTATAGTCTCTCTTTCTCTTGCTTCACAATAATATATATCTTCTATATTAACTACTATTAACTTATCATTTTTCCATAAGCTAACACTAGATAAATTTTTCTTATTTTCATTTATTGCTTCCTCAGAAATAGTAACGCTCTCATCTAGTGTATCACTCTTTTCAAGTTTTTTTAACATAGATATAATTCTATCATCTGAGTATGGCTTTAATATATAATCAAAAGCTTCTAATTCAAATGCATCTACTGCATGTTCTTTGTAAGCTGTTATAAAAACTATTTTGGGACTTTTTTTAAATTGTCTTACTGTTTTTGCAAGTAACATACCATCTAACATAGGTATATTTATATCCAAAAATATTACATCTACGCTATTTTCTTGTATAAATTTTAGTACCTCTACTCCATTATCAAACTCATTTATTACTTCTATACTACTAAAATTATCTATAAAATACTTTAGTTCTTCTCTTGCTGGAAACTCATCTTCAACTATTATAGCTTTCATATAGCATCCCCTTTCTATACTTTAAATTCTATCTTAGTTCCTGGGTTTAACCTCTTTATATCTAAGCCATGTCCATATATTAACTTAAGTCTTAAGTGAACATTATAAAGACCTATCTTATTTTCTGGCATATTATTATTATAAACTCTATTAATTATCTCTTGATCTATAGTTAATCCGTCATTTTCTACCCATATGTTAACTTTTTCTTTTTTCTTTTTAACTCCTATTACTACTAAGCCATGTCCTCCATTTTTTCTTATTCCATGTATAATTGCATTTTCTACTAGAGGTTGTATTATAAGGCTTGGTATCTTCACTTGTATATCATCATCTATATCATAAATAACATTTAATTTATCTCCAAATCGTGCTTTTTCTATTTCTACATAAGCTTTTACTTGTTCTAATTCTTTATTTATATCAATAAGATTGTCTGTAACTTCTAGATTATATCTCATATAAGTAGAAAGATTTATAATAAGCTTTCTTGCTTTATCTGGATCAATTCTTATAAAAGATGTTATAGTATTTAATGCATTAAATAAAAAGTGAGGATTTATTTGAGTTTGTAGAGCTTTTATTTCTGCTTTATTTTTAGCCTCTTTCATTTTTTCAATCTTTGATACTTCCATTAATGTAGATATCATTTGAGATAATCCTATGGCTAGCGCTTTTTTTGAATGGCTCATATCATATTGCTCTGTATAATATATTTTTAGACTTCCTATTACTTTATTGGATTCAGTTAAAGGTATTATCATGACTGTTTTTAAATTTACTTTCTCACTTACAGAATACCCTTCATTTTCTACTTTTATATTTAATATTTTATTTTTTTCCATAGATTCTTTGGTTATATCACTAAGACCTGTAGATCTATTAAATATTTCTTCTCCTATTCCTACATAGGCTAATACTTTTTCTCTATCTGTTATTGCTACTGAATCTGAGTTAATTTCATCTTTTATTATTTGACATATAATTCTTAAGGAATCTTTGTTTATAGACCTAAAGTAAGGTAGTGTCTTATTTGCTATATCTAGCGCTAACTTTGATTGAAATGCTGCTACTTCATCCTTTTCTTTTTTTATAGCTTGTACAATAGATACTAAAAAACCTATACCAATTTGGCCTACTATCATTGGTATATATATTTTATGTATAATATTTACTGCTACATCATGTGGCTTTGAAATCAAATATATTAACAACATAGTAAAACTTTCTGATATTACACCACATAAAATACCATATATCCATCTATATTTATCATCTATTCTTTTGTAAAAATATCCCGATATAATTCCTGCAAATATACTAGATATAAAACATGGAAAAGAGGTTATGCCATGTATATCTATTATATATCTATGAGCACCTGATATTACACCTGATACTATACCAACTAAAGGTCCAAATAATACACCTCCAGACACTATCGCTATTATTCGAGTATTTGCAAGAGAACCTCGTACACTTATTCCATTGTAAGTACCAAGGATTGCTAATAAACTAAATATAATAGATATTATCATTAGATCTTTAGCTTTATATTTCTCTTTTTGAAATATGTACTTAAACCCCTTTATCTTAGTTATCATTATAAATAAAACTATTATTAAGCTTGATTTTTCTAGTAATGATAAAAATATTTTCCCTTCATTCATGAAATTTCTCCAAATTTTTTAATATTAGTATAGACACTAAAAAGAGAAGTATTAAACTTCCCTTCTTAGTCTCTTTAATTATAAGGATTCTGCCATAATTTTTCTACTTTCCATTACTTTGGCTGCTGCCTTTTTAGCTATTTTTGTTTCACTAAAAGGCACTCTTTCACCTTTTATAAGTTGATATTCTTCATGTCCTTTTCCTGCAAAGACTATCATATCCCCTTCTTTAGCTATCTCTATAGCTTTTATTATGGCCTCTTCTCTATCTGGCACTTTTATACACTCACATTTTGAGCCTTCAAATGACTTAGCTATATCATTTATTACATCCATTGGATCTTCAAAATCTGGGTTATCTCCTGTTAATATACATAAGTCACATTCTCTAGATGCAACATCTCCAAGTTCTTTTCTTCTTAACTTAGTTCTTCCTCCAACTGATCCAAATAAACATATCAATCTATTGTGATCATATTTTTTAAGAGTTTGAAGTATATTTTCTAAACTAACTCCATTATGAGCATAATCTATTATTACTGTTGCATAATCAAGTACAGGAAGTACTTCAACCCTACCTTTTACTTTAGCATTTTTAAGGGCATCTAACATTAATCTTTGGTCTATCTTTAAATATCTACAAACTGATATAACTGCTAGTGCATTGTATATACTAAAAGTACCTGGCGAACATATATATGCATTAAATATATCATCTTTAGTTTCTACATCAAAGCTTGTCCCTAATGAATCTAGTTCTCTAGAATACTTTATATTTTTAGCTTTTAAATCTGCATCTTTCTCTATCCCAAAAGTTTCTATATGACAAGTTGCATGTTTTATTATGTCCTTAGCATGCTTATCATCTATATTTATTATTCCATGGTCACATAATGTAAATAATTTAGCCTTACACTCTAAGTAATGTTCAAATGTTGGATGTTCTTTTGGCCCTATGTGGTCTGGAGATAAATTCGAGAATATTCCTATATCAAAACTTACATCTTCAACTCTATTCATCATTATTCCACCAGAAGAAACTTCCATAGATACACATTTAACACCTTCATCTAGCATAGTTCTAAATATTCTGTGTAATTCATAACTTTCAGGAGTTGTATTAACTGTTTTTTCACTCTTACCATTGTAGAAAGTTCCATTAGTTCCTATAACCCCTGTGTTTATTCCAGCTTGATTTAACACTTCACTTATATAATTAGTTATAGTTGTCTTTCCTTTAGTTCCTGTCACACCTATTACTTTTAATTCTCTTGATGGATTACCAAAGTAATTTGATGACATATTTGATAGTGCTATCCTACTATCTTTTACAAATAGCTTTATAGCATCTTCTCCTAATTCTACATCATCTTGTAGTATAAATACTCTAGTTCCTCTTTTATATGCATCTTTAGCATATTTGTGACCATCTACAGTCTCACCCTTTATGGCTACAAATATATATCCGTCTTCACATTTGGAAGAGTTGTATGCTATGTCTTTTATTTCTGTATTTTCTATTTCATTCCAAGGCTTTTGAGAGGTAAATTCTACCCCATTCATAACTTCTAATAATTTCATCTTTAGCCCTCCTAATAAGTCTTCTTATCTATGTAAGTATAGCACAATATTGAGTTTTTTGATAAAAAAATTATTGTTATACATATAACTTTTTATACAATTTTATACCTTTTATAAGACTTTAATGATTTAAGATACTAATTTTTATTATCTTTATAAAAGCAGAGTAGTATATACCACTCTGCTTTCTTTGTTTTTAGTCTTTAAATTATATATAAAGCTTATTTTAAGCTTCCTTAACTTTTTTACCACTATTTTCTATAGACTTTCTAGCTAAAACTTCTAGCGAATCTATATAAAATTTGCCTTCTAAATTGTTGTCATTTTTAAGTATTGAAAGCTCTGTACAACCTAGTATAACTCCATCACAATCATTTGACTTTAGATAATCAATAGTAGCATCGAATTTATTCATATTTGCAGGCTTTCCACTTTTTATATCATTGTAGATTATACTCATTATATCACTTTGTCTATCTTCATCTAGTGTTAAATAGTCTATTTCATATTTTTCACACATATTCTGATATAACTTAGTTTTTATATTTCCAGTTGTAGCTAATATACCTAATTTTTTGTGTCCATTTTCTTTAGCATGTTTTACAGTCTCTTCTATTATATTTACAACAGGTATATTTACACTTTCTGAAATTTCTTTATAGAAATAATGTGCTGTATTACAAGTTATCACTATAAAATCTGAGCCACATGCCTCTAACCTTTTACTGTCTTTTATAAGAACATCTACTGGAGAATCTTCACTTTCTCCTATTATGTATGCGGTTCTATCAGGAGTAGTAGCTCGGTTAGTTATTATCATATCAACATGATCTTGATCAGACTTTGCATCTGTTAATCTCACTACCATGTCAAAAAAGTAAACCGTGGCCATAGGTCCTAATCCACCAATAACTCCAACTGTCTTGTTCATAATAATCTCACCAATCTATTTACAATATTTTTTGAACTTTCTCATTTGGTTTATGTTATATAATAATATATATAAACTTCTTTTAAAGTTTCCTTTTAAGTCTTTGTCATATCCAAATGAAGTTGCACTTTTTCCTTGTGCTACTAATGATTTAGCTTTATTTACTAAAGCTTGATCTTTAACATATTTATAAACTACATTCTTTGGTATAACATGCCAGAAGAATGGATCTTTTTGTATTTTTAAATCTAATTCTTTGTTATATACTCTGTCTTCTACAACATATCTAGCTATGTTGTTTCCTGAACTAGTTACATAGTAGTTACTTCTACCTTGTCTTAAGTTTATTTCAAACACTTTATAAGTGTTATCTCTACTATCAAACTTTATATCAAAGTTAGAGAATCCTGTATAATTTATATCCTCTAAAAATGCCTTAAACTTTTCCATTAAGTCTTTATCATATTCTGTTATTATAGCAGCATGATTTCCTATTCCTTTTGGAGTATGCTCTTCTAATAATACATGTCCTAAACACATCATTTTAACTTTACCATGTTGATCAGAATAGCAAGTTAAAACTCTCATATGTGAATCATCACCTGGTATAAAGTCTTGTATTATTAAGTTTTTGTCATACTTACCAGCATATATTGAGTTAGTTATTTCTTTGAACTCTGTTTCATTTTGTGCTATATAAGCTTTTTTCATTCCTTCAAATGGGAATTGCCAATATAATACACTGTCAGAAGGTTTTATTATAACTGGATACTTAAATCCAAAGTCTTTTATTTCATCACCTTTTGAATATATGAAAGTCTTAGGATAGTCTAATCCTTTTTCTTCACACATTTTATAGAATAATTCTTTTTCTATTAACTTATCTTTTAATTCCTTGCCTATATATGGAACTATGTACTTTTCTTTAAGTATATCTCTATGGTCTATTATTAATTCTGCATATTCATCAGTACATCCCATTATTATTAGCTTTTTATTAGGTGCAGCTAATTCATCTGCAGTTTTAAGTAATACATCTATAAACTCTTTTTCTTCTGTTATTCTTTCGTCTATTCTAAAATCTATTATGTTACTATCTTTTGTCGCCCCTAATGCATATCTACCAAAAGCTATAGACTTAACTCCATAAGCTTCATGGTATGCTCTTGCTACTGAGTAGCAATTTATATCACCACCAACCAATACTGGTTGTATTATTATATTATCCACACTTTCCACCTCGTTTAAGAATTTCATTTGTAGTTAAATTCATCTTATTAATTATACTTGATTTACATTATTATGTCAAAATTCTAGTTACTTCAATCTATTTGCAAAAAATACCATACTAAATTTTATTTCAAATGTCGTTTTACTTATTTTTTTCTTAATATTGTCAAATTTAGCTTAAATATTTAAGAATATCATTTTAGTATAAAAAGCTAGTTATAAAATTTTATAACTAGCTTTTTTATTAACTATTTAACTATACTTACTCTATTTTTTTCCTTAGCTTTTATAGGACCTTCTTTTATAGATATCTTTTCATCTGGTCCTAAATTAGTAAATACTACTGGACTTATTGTTGATGTTGCATTTTTCTCGATATAATCTAAATCCATTTTTACTAGTTTATCTCCAGCTTTAACTTTTTGTCCAACTTCAACAAATACTTCAAAGCCTTTACCTTCTAATTTAACAGTTTCTATTCCTAAATGTATAAGCACTTCTCTTCCATTTTCTGATTCTATTATCACTGCATGTTTTGTTGGGAATACAACTCCTACTGTACCATTTACTGGAGAATATATTTCTCCATCATTAGATTTTATAGCAAATCCATCTCCCATTAATCTAGTTGAGAATACTTCATCTGGAACTTGTGATATATCCATTAATTCACCATTTACTAAAGATATTATTTCTTCATCTGAAGTAGTTGTAGCTACTTCATCTTTAGCCTTAGGCTTATCTTCTTTTACTTCAGCCTTTTTGATTTCACCTTTTTTAGGTACATTAACTTTTACTTTTCCAGATATTATTTCGTTTATTTCTGATTTTAATGTATCTGATTTTGGTCCAAATATAGCTTGTACATTGTTACCAACTACCATAACTCCTGCAGCTCCAAGTTCTTTAAGTCTTGCTTGGTCTACT
>ERZ1463036.288-NODE-288-length-11200-cov-38.777658_pt1 | contig 11200 bp, 8 predicted proteins | sample MGYA00564485_ERZ1463036 | MGnify/ENA primary metagenome ERZ1463036 (study PRJEB39244, sample SAMEA3635127) | Helicobacter pylori | study: EMG produced TPA metagenomics assembly of PRJEB11511 data set (Assembly of a 5300-year-old Helicobacter pylori... | reverse complement strand
ACCCCTCTCAATAAAAATATCTCTAATATGTATATATGCAGTTTTATAAAAATAAAAAAAGACTAAGTATAAAAACTTAGTCTTTAAAAACTTAGTTATAAATTTATAATGAAAAAATTTAAAATAAAATAAAAAGATAACTAAAAATTTTTAGTTATCTTTTCAATAATTATAAATTTATTATTTTATAAAACTTTTAAATTAATGATATTAATCTTCTTTGAATTCAATTAAGTTTTCTCCAAGTTTTGAGATACGAGCTAATGAATATACATCATATCCCTTTTCATCTAACATTTTTCTTCCTGGTTGGAATGATTTTTCTATTACTATTCCTATTCCAGCTACTTTAGCTCCAGCTTCCTCAACTAATCTTATAGCTCCAAGAGCTGCTTCACCATTTGCTAAGAAATCATCTATTATTAATATTTTATCATTTTCATTTATGTACTTTTTAGATAATGTTAACTCATAGTCTGATCCTTTTGTGAAAGAATGTACTGTTGTTTGATATACTTCACCATTTAAAATTTTTGAGGTTTGTTTTTTTAATGTAACCATTGGTAAATCCATTTGCATTGCAGTCATTACTGTTGGTGCTATTCCTGAACTTTCTATTGTAAATATTTTAGTTATTCCGTGATTTTTAAAATATTCCTTAAAATATGTTCCTACTTGATACATTAGCTTTGGGTCTACTCCATGATTTAAAAATGAATCAACCTTTAATACAGTATCGCTTAATGCTCTTCCATCTTTTAATATACGTTCTTTTAAAATTTCCATTATACTTATCTCCCCTATCTATAAATTAATCATCTTTTATGTTCATTAATATTTTTCTAAATTTTCTTCTAATCTATAACTTCTTTATTTTTGCTTTTATCTTTTAATACTATATTAAGTATTAGTGCAACTATTGTTCCCGTAGAAATTCCTGATGAAAATATCATTTTTAATGATTCTGGTAACTGACTTATAACCTCTGGTCTAAAAGTAACTCCAAGACCTAATCCCATTGATATTGCAATTATAAGTAAATTACGTTCTGTAAGTTTAACATTACTTAATGTTCTAATTCCAGCTGCCGCAACTGTTCCAAACATCATAATTCCAACTCCACCTAAAACTGGACTTGGTATTGCAGTAATTATTGCAGAAATCTTTGGTAAAAATCCTAATATAACTAATAATATACCTGCCATAACAGCAACATGACGACTAGCAACTTTAGTTAATGATATAATTCCTATGTTTTGTGTAAATGATGTATTAGGACATGAGCCTAAAAATCCACCAAGTGCACTACCTACACCATCTGCTAATACTCCACCTGCAACTCTTTTATCATCTCCAGATATGTTAGAAGTTTCTTCTATTGCTTTTATACAACCAACTGTTCCGATTGTTGCTACAAAATAAGCTGGAATAAATGCTATTACTGACTTTATATCAAATGTAACTCCAAACTCTAATATTCTTGGGAATGAAAAAAAGCTTGCTTCTTTTATTGCTGTAAAATCAACTAATCCCATTGGAATACAAACAATATATCCAATTACTATACCAATTAATATAGATGCACTACTAATTATTCCTTTTCCGTAATTATTTAATATAAGTGTAATTACTAAAACAAACATTGCTATTAAAACATTTTTTAAACTACCATAATCTGCTGCACCTACACCACCTGCTGCCCAATCTATTGAAACTGGAAGAAGTGTTAATCCAATTAATGTTACAACTGTACCTGTAACAAGAGGTGGGAAAAACTTCATCAAAGGCTTTATAAAAAAACTTAATATAATTTCAAATAAAGATCCTAAAATTGTTGCTCCTATTATTCCTGGAAGTCCAAGTACTGAGCCTACCGAAATTGCTGGTGATACGAAAGTAAAATCTGTTCCCATAATACATGCCACTCTAGAACCAACTTTACCTACTCCCCTAGCCTGTATTATTGTTGCTAGACCTGATGCTAATATTGATGCACTAATTAATGCAGTAGTTATTTTTGTATCAAAGCCAAGTGCTGTTGATATTACAAGTGGAACTACTATTATTCCACCAAATGCTGCAAATATATGTTGAAATCCAAATAATATTTTTTTAAATAATCCTAAGTTATCATCAACACCATAAATTAAGTTAACTTCAGTAGCATTTGTACTATCTTTTTTCATTCCTTCATCTCCTTATTGTTTATAATTCCATTTATTGTAACTTATAATATTGCGTATATTTATATAGAAAACTAAATTGAACTCAAATAAAAAAAGTGTACTTTAATTTTATTGACTATAATAGAAGTTATACTTATAAAAAAAACAGCACCTCTCAAAAGCTGAGGTGCTGTCTTTAGGTACAATATCATACCTTGTACAACTCCTCGTAGTCCACTAGTTTACGGCTAGTAGGTAGAAACTTCCGGTCCATATTACCGATTATATACGAGTCCGTTTTTTATTATATACGTAGTATTATAACACGAAAACTTATTTTATCAATAGCTTGAATTTATTTCATTTTCTCCTTTATACCTAATATTTCTATTATTTTTCTAATCTTAATATTTTAATTTATTCTTTTTATAATTTTATTTTTCATCATACCCATAACTATTTTCTCTGCTGTTATAGGAAGTGTTCTTATATTTACTTTAGTTGCATTATAAACAGCATTAGCTATTGCAGGTGATGGTGTGTTTATAACAATTTCTCCAATTGATTTTGCTCCAAAAGGCCCACTTTCCTCAAAACTGCTTTCAAATTCAACTCTTATATTTCCTACATCTAATCTACTTGGAATTTTATATTGCATAAATGAATTATTCATCATTTGACCTTTTTTATTGTATTTTATATCTTCATACAAAGCCATTCCTATCCCTTGAACTATTCCACCTTCTGTTTGAACTCTTGCAAGATTTGGATTTATTATAGTTCCACAGTCAACTACTGCAACATAATCAATTATATCCACATTTCCTGTTAACTTATCCACTTCTGTTTCCACAATTCCAACCATAAAAGGTGGAGGAGAAACTTCTGAATAATGTGATTCACTTGCACTTATTGCTTTACTTCCACCAACTAAACTTCTATTTGCTAAATCTTTAAGTAATATTTCTTTTTTATCTATTAATGAAAAAATTCTTTCTCCATCAAACTCAAGATTTTCAACATTACAATTTAATAATTTTGAAGCTTCTAAAAGCATATTTTTCTTTAAACTTTCACAAGTTTTAACAACAGCCATTCCTGTAAGATAAGTTGTACTTGATGCATAAGAACCTGTATCATAAGGAGATTGATCAGTATCAACACCATGAACTACAATATTATCAATGTTACAATCCAAACACTCTGCTGCTATTTGAGATAATATTGTATCACATCCAGTTCCCATATCAGATGCCCCAATCATTAAAGTATAAAATCCATCATCATTTAATTTAATTTCAACTGAAGCAGTATCAATTAATGATATTCCTGAACCCTGCATAGCCATTGCTACTCCAACAGATCTTACTTTTCCATTTCCAACATCTCTACATGGGTATTTATTATCCCAATCAATCATCGCTTTAGCTCTTTGTAAGCATTTATCCAAAGTACAACTATTTGCCTTTTCTCCATAATAAGCTGGCATAATATCTCCTTCTTTAACCATATTCATTTGCCTTAACTTAATAGGATCAATATTTAACTTAGCTGCAAGTTCATTTATTGCAGATTCTAATGCAAAAATACCTTGAGTTGCTCCATATCCTCTATAAGCACCTGCTCCCATTGTATTTGAATAAACTACATCATAATTAAATTTGTATGCATTTGGAGTGCTATAAAGTGGCATTGACTTATGTGCTGATAGTCCAACAGTTGTAGGTCCATGCTCCCCATAAGCTCCAGCATTTGATAATGTATATATATCAATTGCTTTAATTATTCCATTGTGGTCAGCACCTAAACGAACCTTTATTTCCATCTCATGTCTTGGACTTCCATTAGTCATACTTTCTTCTCTTGTAAATATCATTTTTGCTGGTTTTCCAGTCTTTAATGTAACTATTGCAGGGAAAACTTCTGAAACAACACTTTGCTTTGCTCCAAAACCTCCACCTATTCTTGGTTTAACAACTCTTATTTTTGATTTTGGAATATTTAATGCATTTGCCAATATACGTCTTACATGAAAAGGTACTTGAGTTGAACTTGTTATATTTAGTCTTCCGTAAGTATCAAGTTCTGTAAATGTTCTAAATGTCTCCATCATAGCTTGATTATTTGCTTTAGTGTGATAAGTTTGTTCTATTATATGGCTACATTTACTAAATTCTTCTTCTACATTCCCATATTCAAATCCACCTGTTGAACAAATATTTCTTTTATTATCAGCTCCAACATCACATAATGTTTTAAAATTTTCTTCTGGATGAACTAAAATATTATTGTCTTTAGCTTCTCTAAAATCTAATATTGCATCTAAGACTTCATACTTAACTTTAATAAGTTTTATAGCTTTATCAACAGACTTTTCATTAGTTCCAGCAACAATAGCAACAGGGTCTCCACAGCATCTAAGTCTCTTATCCAAAATTAGCCTATCGTATGGACTTGGTTCAGGATAAGATTGTCCAGCCATTGTAAATCTTGAATTTGGAACATCTTTATAAGTTAAAATACATTCAATACCTGGAATCTTGCTTGCTATATCTGTATTAATATCTTCAATTAAAGCATGAGAATGAGGACTTCTAAGCAGTTTTACAACAAGTGCATTAGCTGGAAGTAAATCTTCAGTATATACTGGTTTACCAGTTAATAATGCCATAGCATCTTTTTTTCTTATTCCTTTATTTACATACTTCATTTATTAGTCCTCCTTTAATGAATTTAAATATTTTTTAACAGCTCTAAGTTGTCCCATATATCCAGTACAACGACAAAGGTTGCCAGAAAGATAATTTTTTATTTCATCTTCAGTTGGATTATTAAGTTCTCTTTTCATGGCTATTACATTCATAACAAATCCAGGACTACAAAATCCACATTGCTCTGCTCCTTCATCTGCCATAAAGGCACCAAATTCTTCTGCTTCTTCTTTTAAACCTTCAATAGTTGTAACATGAAGTCCATTTGCTCTAACTGCAAGAGTTGAACATGATAATATTGGCTTTCCTTCTAAATGGACAGTACATAATCCGCAATTTGAAGTTTCGCATCCTCTTTTTACACTAAAAAATCCCTTACTTCTTATAAAATCAATTAATAAAGTATCTTCTAATATATCATCTTCAAAAATCTTATTGTTAATCAACATTTTAATCTTCATAGTTACCTCCAGTAATTTCACATATTCCTCTCTCTACAAGAACACTTGCTAATATTTCTCTATACTCTTTACTACCTCTCATATTGCTTTCAAATTTCATTTCTTTAGAATTTCTATCAAGTAATAATTTTATTTCTTCTTTAGTTGGTATTTCACTTAAAATTTCATCACTATTTTTAATAAAATCTGCTCTCTTAGGTCTTGCACCTAATACAATTTGCCACTTACCATTAAACCTTGATGCACAGCAAGTAAGTATTGGAATATCTGTTGCACTTAATCTTTGTGTTAAATATGAAACCTTTCTATTATCTTTTTTTATTATAATTCTCACTAATATATCATTATCATAAGGCATGTCCTTATACACACTTAAAGGTATAATTCCTCCTTTAAATAACTCAACATATGTATCTAAGGCTAAAAGAGAAGTAAGTATATCTGAAAACCCAAACCTTGAATATATACTTCCACCAATAGTTGCTACATTACGAAACTGAACGCCAACTATATTCATTAAGCTTTTTGCTATAACTCCATCAAAATATGAATTTAATGAAGAATTCACTTCTAAATCTCTTAAAGTACACATACACCCTATATTAAAAGCATCTTCAGTTTCTTCAATTTTATTAAGTCCAAGTTTTGATAAATCTATAGCTGTTTGTATATTACGTTCTCCCATTTTAAGCCAAGCTGTTCCGCCTAAAACAACATTATTCTTTTTTTGATTTAACTCATAAGCTTCTTCTAAACTTTGTGCTACTACATAACTTTTAATAGTAAACATAAACAAATTCCCTCCGCAAAAAATCAATAAAACTCTTAATATATTAAATTTAATTAATAATGTCTCAAAACAATCTAAAATCTATATTTAAGTAAATATTTATAAAAAAATAAGCAAACAATTTTAACTTACACTATTAATTTGTAAATCTTTTTCTTTTATAACTTCATCTTCACTTTTTTTCTTTGGCAAAATTAAATTTACAACTGTTGCTATAACAAAAACCATAACTATACTATTATGAGCAAAAACTTGTGTTACCCATTCTGGAAGTTTTGCTAAAACTTCTGGAACATATCCAATTCCAACACCAATCCCAAGTGCTAAGGCTGCAATTAAACTATTTCTTTCATCTAAGCCTTCTCTCATTAATGATTGAATTCCACTAATTAAAATCATTGAAAACATAATAACAGCTGCCCCACCTAAAACTGATTGAGGCATAACAGAAAATAAAGCACTAAGCTTTGGAATAAATCCTGATAATATTAAAAATACTGCACCTGTCATAATTACAAATTTATTTACTACTTTAGTTACTGCAACAATCCCTGCATTTTGTCCAAAAGCTGTATTTGGAAGAACACCAAACATTGATGCTATACCACTTGCTACCCCATCTGCAATAACTCCTCCTGATAACTCATTATCTTTTGGATTTCTATTTAACCCACCAACAGTTATTGCTGAAATATTTCCAATAGTTTCAACTGCTGTTGCTACATACATAATACTCATTGAAATAATTGCATCTATCTTAAATTGAAATCCTGTTACAAAAGGCTTTGGCATACTAATCCAAGCTGCTTCTTTAACAGCAGTAAAATCTACCATTCCTAAAAATATAGACAAAATATAACCAACTACAATCCCAATTAATATAGATGAAACATTTAAGAAACCTTTTTTACATTGTTTTAATGCAATAATTACTAATACAACTACAGTTGCAACAATTAAATTTTTTGGTGAACCAAATTCATCAGAGCCTGAACCTCCGCCAAAATATTTAATTCCAACTGGAAGTAATGAAAGACCTATAGAAATAATAACAAGGCTTGTTACTATTGGAGGAAACAACTTTTTAAGAGGTTTTATAAAAAATCCTAATATAATTTCTAAAATTGCTCCAATTAATGATGCTCCCATAATTGCATCATATCCATAGGTTAACCCAATAACCTTTTCTGTTCCTATAAACCCAGAGCTTGTACCCATAACTATTGGAAGTCCACTTCCCACTCTAAATTTTGGATATAATTGAATTAATGTTGCAATACCTGATATAAACATTGCATTTTGTATTAATATAGATTTAGTCCCTATATCAATATTTAATAATCCACAAATAATAATAAGTGGTGAAACATTTCCTAAAAACATTGCAAGAACATGTTGAATACCAAGAGGAACTGCTTCCTTTAAATGTACCCTTCCTTCTAATTCATAAATACTTCCTTTTTTCATTCTGTTTTCCCCCTCAATTCTCTAGAAGTTTATCTAATAATCAAAAAAACAGCACCTCATCAGTCCATGAGGTGCTGCTTTTTTGGTGTATACATTTTATTTTTATAATGTATATAACTATAAGGAGCCCTCGTAGTCTGCTGTTTTACGGTTAGCAGGTAGAAACTTTCGGACCATATTACCGATTATATACGAGATTTTTTATTTTACATACGTATTATAACACGAATTTTATATTTTTCAAGTTTTTTATTGTTCGTAATTTAAATTAATATAATTAAATTTTTATTGAAATATTATTTATTTTTATTACATATATTTTTATTGCAATTATTATTTGTTATACAGGCTTTTTTACATAATAATAAATAAATTATAGACACTAATAATGAGACAATTAAAACTCCAATAAATAAAAAATTTTTATTAAAGTTATATATAAATGCTGATACAATAGGACTTACTGCATATCCAGTAGCTTCAGATGCTCCAACAAACCCAAAAACTATCCCTTTTATATTTTCATTTTCTCCAAATTCTGAAAGCAAACTTTGAAGAGATGCATTTAAAAAAGTAGCACCTAAAAAATATATTATTATAATCACTGTAAACATAGGTATATTTCTAAATATTGATAGGCCTAGAAGTGATAAATTCATAACTATAAAAGAAATAAATAATTGTCTTTTGTTACCTATTTTATCACTTGTATAACCACCTATTGGAGCTCCAAAGCCAAATATAAATAAATATATTGATATAATCATAGATGTATATCCCAAAGATGCTCCAAGTACATCTTGGCCATAGAAAGGAAATATTGATACTACACACCCATATATAAAATCACCTAAAAAAGCTATAACCCCTAAAAGTAAGATTTTACATCCTAATTTATGTTCTCTTATATCTTTTACTATTGTTTTTATTCTATTTAAAAACTTTAATGATTTATCTTTTTTCTCTTTAGCACTTTCTGATTTTTTTATTTTAAATATAGTAAATATTAAAGTTAATAAAATCCCTATTGAAGAAATATAAAATACTAAATTATAATTATTAAACTTTGCAATTATAAATCCAGCAATTGCAGCTCCAATACCTCCTCCAAGAGTAAAAACTGAAGATGCAAATCCTGTACACTCTCCCCTTCTCCTTTCATCTAATGACCTTGATAATACTGAAAATGTAGCAGGTGCTGCCATACCTAAAATTCCTCCTTGAATAACATAAGTAAAACAAGCTATGAAATTATTAGGTGCTATAGTATAAGCAAATGGAACAAAAGTCATTAATCCTAAAGCTATCATTAAAAGCAATTTATCTCCTATTGCATCTGATACTAATCCAAAAGGAATTTGAGCTAATGCTTTACTAACTCCGTAAAGTGACATAAATATTCCTATAACTACTGTGCTAACTCCTATTGAATCAAAATACAAAGGTATAATTGGAATCATGAAGCTATAACTAATACCAAAAATAAATCTTAAAATACAAAACTGTCTTAATTCCCTTTTCTGAAATAAAACACTATTTTTTATTCCCATATTTAAACTTCCATTTCATTAGTTAAATAAGACTTAAATTCACTTTTTAAATTGCTATTCATAATATTTAATCTCCTCTGAATTTAATTATTTTTGGTAATTATTATTTAATTTAGTATTTCTCATTTAATATTGAATAATTCACAATAAAAATAATTATTATATTTTTTTATATTAATTATTAAATTTATTAATAATATTATTTTTACGTTAACTTTGTAAAAAGAATCTATATTTAATTGAATTTTTAAATCTAACCTTCTAAAATTTAAAAGGAAAACGTATACAAAAGATAAGGAGTGATTTTATGTCATTAAGAAAGTTAATTAAGTATTCTTGCTTTACTTTAGCAGCATACTTAGCTATTGTTACCAATGCTTTTGCTTGTACTACAGTAGTCGTTGGTAAATCTGCTACTACTGATGGTTCAACAATTATAGCACGTAATGAAGATGCTAAAACAGCTTGGACTAAAAGGTTTGTTGTACATCCTAAAAAGACTACACATAAAGTAGAAACTTATAAATCAAAAGGAAATGGATTTACATATAAACTCCCAAAAACAAGCTATAAATATACTGCTACTCCTGAATGGACAAAAAAAGATGGGGAATTTGAAGAAGCAGGAATTAATGAACATGGAGTTGCAATGAGTGCAACAGAAAGTGCAACTGCAAATGATAAAGCACTTAAAGCTGATCCATTAGTAAAAAACGGAATCGGTGAAGATTCAATGGTTACTGTTGTTTTACCATACATAAAAAATGCAAGAGATGGAGTTGAAAGACTTGGAAAAATAGTTGAAAAGAAAGGCTCTGCTGAAGTTAATGGAGTAATTTTTTCTGATAAAAATGAAGTTTGGTACATGGAAATAGGTTCTGGACATCATTGGGTTGCAACTAGAGTACCTGATTCAAAATATGCAGTAATTCCAAACAAATTATGTATTGATAAAGTTGATTTAAATGATACTAAAAATTATATGGGTTCAAAAGATTTAGTTAAATTTGCTAAAGAAAAAAACTTATATAATCCAAAAAAAGATAAATATTTTAGTTTCAAAAAAGCTTTTGGAACAGAAAATGCAGAAGATGCTCAGTATAATAATCCAAGAATGTGGGATGGACAAAGAATTTTAACACCTTCTTTAAAACAAAACATAACTGATAAAAATTTTAAAATGTTCTTAAAACCAGATAAAAAAATATCTGTATCTGATGTTAGTACAGTTTTAAGATCTCACTTTAATGGAACTCAATATGACCCTTATGGAGAATATAAAGGAAAATATAGACCTATAAACGTTGCATTTACAATGGAATCTCATATATTACAATGTAGACCAAATCTTCCAAGTGATATAGGATGTATACATTGGATATCTCTTGGAGTACCTGAAACAAGTGTATTTGTACCTTTCTATTCAGGAATAAATCAAACACCAAAACAATACAGAGAAGGAACAGACACACCTGATACAAATTCAGCTTACTGGACTTATAGAACAACTGGTGCTTTAACTACACCTTACTATAATGATTATATGAAGAAATATACTAAACCTCAATTAGATGCTATTCAAGATAAATTAAATAATTCTTTAAAAGCTAGTGACAAAGAAGCTCTTAAACTTTATAAGAGAAGTCACAAAAAGGCTGAAAACTATATGACTGAAAACTGCAAAGATATTTCTAATTATTCATTGAAACAAGTTAGAAAATTAAATGGTGATTTATTAAAAGCAACAACTTCACAAACACCAGTACATCATAATAGTAATTTATAAAATAAATTTTTAACTTATTAAATATAACTACTCAAAATAAAAACACCTAATAAGATTTATAATTCTTATAGGTGTTTTTTATCTTAATAATAACTTTTATGCTTCATCTTTAAAATGCTTTTATTTAATGTAAACTTATTAAATTAATTTTTAAATAACCTTATAACTATAATTAGTTTAATTATAATTTACCTCTTTTTACTTTCATTTAATACTTTATTATTTAGTTCCTTAGGTAATATTAAATTAAGTATAGTTGCAGTTACAAAT
>ERZ1463036.287-NODE-287-length-11234-cov-20.863762_pt1 | contig 11234 bp, 11 predicted proteins | sample MGYA00564485_ERZ1463036 | MGnify/ENA primary metagenome ERZ1463036 (study PRJEB39244, sample SAMEA3635127) | Helicobacter pylori | study: EMG produced TPA metagenomics assembly of PRJEB11511 data set (Assembly of a 5300-year-old Helicobacter pylori... | reverse complement strand
TTGGGGGGCGACCCCCTGGGAGAGTAAGACGTAGCCACGTAATCTTTTTTTATGTCTAAAATTAAATAATGATTAAAATTATTTTTATGAGTATAAATAAGGTCGTTGATAGATTATAATAGTATCAACGACTTTATTTGTATTTATATACGAAAATTAATTGATAAATATAATACATATTAAATAAGTATTAATTTATTATATTGATTATTGGTTAGATCTAATCATTAGAAGGAGAACAAAATGAAAACAGAGATTATTAATCATTTAAGAGAAATCGTAGAAACTAATCTAATATCATTTCATGTGCCAGGTCATAAGTTAGGAAAAATTTATGACAAACTTGGATACTCTGATATAGTTAAAAATATATATAAAATGGACACAACTGAGATACCAGGAACTGATAATTTACATTCGCCAGAAGGAATAATAAAAAAATCGCAAGAAAGGGCTTCTAAGGCTTTCAAAAGCGATGAGACATATTATCTTATAAATGGAAGTACATGTGGGATACAAGGGGCTATAATGGCTTTATGTAATCCTAAGGATAAGATAATTGTTAATAGAGATTGCCATCAATCTGTTATAAATTCATGTATATTAGCTGATATAGAACCTATATATATACTTTCTAAAATTGACAAAGAAACTAATATACAAGAGGGAATAGATATTGAAGAATCTAAGAAGATAATAGACAATAATTTAGATGCTAAAGCTATTTTACTTACATATCCAACTTACTATGGAAAAACTTTTGAATTAAATGAAATATGTGATTATGCACACAAGCACAATATAGCAGTAATAGTAGATGAGGCACATGGGGCGCATTTAGGTTTAAGTGATAGATTACCAAAGACTGCCCTAGAAGAAGGTGCAGATATAGTAATTCAAAGTACTCATAAGACATTACCTTCATTTACTCAATCATCAATGATACATATAAAAGGAGATAGAGTGGATAGACAAAGATTAAGTACTATGCTTAGAATAATAGAATCATCTAGTCCTTCTTATATTCTTATGTCTTCATTAGAATTGGCTGTAGATATATATGAAACTAAAGGTAATGAATTAATGGAAGAACTTTTAGATAATATAGAGCAATTTAAAGAAAAAAATAAAAATACAAGTTTTGATATATATAATGAGGATGACAAAACAAAGTTATTTTTATCTTCTAAAAAACTAGGAATGACGGGATATGAATTAGAAGATCTTTTAAGAGAAAAGTACAATATACAGGTAGAATTAGCCAATTATTATGGAGTACTTTTAATATGTACTATAGGAAATACTAAAGAAGATTTAGATAAATTATCCGAAGCATTAGAAGACATGTCGAATAGATATAAGAAAGATTCTTATATAGAATGTCTAGAATATCCAGTAGTAATACCAGAAAAAGCACTAAATCCTAGAGAGGCATTTTATAAAAATAAGAAAAGTGTTAAAATATATGAAAGTATTGGACAAATTTGTGCCGAATATGTAATACCGTATCCTCCAGGAGTGAGTTTGTTGTCTCCAGGAGAAGTAATTACTAAAGAAATAATAGATTATGTAATTTTATGCCATAAAAAAGGAATGAATATAAATGGAATAAAAGATTTGAATTTAGAATTTATAGAGATTATAAGTGACTAATATAAATGATTATAAATTTTAGATAGACTCAGTTTAATATGTTATGTTAGTTAATCTATTATTCTATTAATGTATCTTATACATAATTAAAAAATAAATCAAAATATATAAGACTAAATAAAGAATTACGGAGGTGATACCTGGTTAAATATTTTTTTAATCAGGATATAAATATGAAGGGAAAGTTAATAATCATAGAAAGTGGATCAGATGCAAGCGGAAAGGCCACTCAAACAAAGAAGTTATATGAAAGACTTTTAGAAGATGGATATAATGTTAGAAAGGTTGAATATCCAAACTATGATGGAGAATCATCAGCGCTAGTTAAAATGTACTTAAGAGGAGATTTTGGAAGTAAGCCTTCAGATGTAGACCCGTATATAGCATCTACATTTTATGCAGCAGATAGATATGCATCATTTAAAACAGAATGGGAAGAGTTCTATAACAATGGTGGGATAGTACTTGCAGATAGATATACAACATCTAATATGGTACATCAAGCTTCTAAAATGGCTAAAGAAGATAGAGATAAATATTTAGATTGGTTATTTGATTATGAGTTTAATCTATATAAAATTCCACAACCAGATTGTGTAGTATTTTTAGATGTTCCAATAGAGTTTAGTAAAAAACTTATGGAAAATAGAAAAAACAAAATAACTGGTGAGGATAAAAAAGATATACATGAAAGTGATTTAGATTATTTAGAGAAATCATATAACAATTCTTTATATATAGCTAATAAGTATAATTGGGAAAAAATAAACTGTGTAGAGGAAGAAAACCTTAGAAGTATAGATAGTATACATGAAGAGATATACAGGATTGTAGTGGATAAGATAAAATCTGTGGAGAGATAAATATGTACTTTGAAGATATAATAGGACAAGAGTTTGCTAAAAAATACTTAACAAATTCTATAAACAATAACAAAATAAGCCATGCATACATGTTTGAAGGAATAGAAGGTATAGGAAAAAAGAAACTAACAGAGGAATTAGCAAAATTATTGCTAGATATAAGTGACGTTAATAATAGCCCTGACTATATAGAGATAAAGCCAGATGGAAATAGTATAAAAATAGCACAAATAAGAAATTTACAAACAGATATAATTATAAAGCCTCATAAAGACTATAAAATATATGTAATAAATGATGCACATAAAATGACAGTTGAAGGTCAAAATGCTCTTTTAAAGACGTTAGAAGAGCCACCACAGTATGCTATAATAATTCTTGTAACATCTAATAAAGAAGCTCTTTTAGACACTATAAAATCTAGATGTGAAATAATAAAATTCTTACCTATATCTCTTATAGACTTAAAAAAATACCTAATACAAAAAGGTGTAGATGAACAGAGAGCTCAATTGTTAGCTACTTTTTCTAGAGGCAGTATAGAAAAAGCATTAGAACTGTCTGAATCTAGTGAGTTTGCTCTTATGAGAGAAGAAATACAATCATATATAGAAAGACTTCTTGATAAGAATATAGTTGATATATTAGATATATCGTTAGATATAGAAAAATATAGAGGAGATATATTCAATATTTTAGATATTATGATTAATTATTTTAGAGATATTATGTTTATAAAAGAAAAAATTGACAAAAACATGATAATAAATTCCGATAAAATTACTTTTTTACAAAATATGAGTAAAAAAATTAGCTATTCTCAAGTGTCTAAGATTATTGATATAATAGAAGAGACAAAGAAAAAGATAAGAAGCAATTGTAACTTTAATATAAGTATGCAAGTTATGGCTTTGAATATATATGAGGTGATTAAATGATAAAGATAGTGGGTGTTAGGTTTAAAAATGCAGGTAAAATTTATTACTTTGATCCTGTTGATTTAGAAATAGAGAAAAATATGGATGTAGTAGTTGAAACTGCAAGGGGATTAGAATATGGTTCAGTAGTAGTAGGGGCAAAGGAAATATCAGAAGAAGAGTTAGTTTCACCATTAAAACCAATCATAAGAGTAGCTACAGAAGAAGATACTAAAATATATCTTGAAAACAAAGAAAAATCTAAGGAAACTTTTGAAATATGCCAACAAAAAATTAAAAGCCATGGGTTAACTATGTATTTAATAGATTGTGAATATACATTTGATAGAAATAAGCTAATTTTCTATTTCACAGCAGAAGGCAGAATAGATTTTAGAGAGCTTGTAAAAGATTTAGCATCGATATTTAAGACTAGAATAGAATTAAGACAAATTGGGGTTAGAGATGAAGCTAAAACAATAGGTGGATTAGGACCATGTGGTAGAAGTCTTTGTTGTTCATCATGGTTAGGAGACTTCCAACCAGTATCTATAAAAATGGCAAAAGACCAAAGTTTATCATTAAACCCTACAAAAATATCAGGAATATGTGGAAGACTGTTCTGTTGCTTAAAATATGAGCATGATGTTTATGCAGAAGCAATAGATGTTATGCCATCAGTAGGAGCATTAGTTAAAGTTGAAGATGGAAAAGGACGAGTTATAGAAATAAATCCATTATTAGAACAAGTTAAAGTTGAATTTAATGATAAGACTATAAAAGTATATCTTAAAGATGATGTTAAGGTATTACAAGAGCCTAGAAAATGTGGTGGATGTCAAAATGATATAGATGAAGCTACATTAAGAGAGTTAAAGAAACTAGAAGATTAATTTTATATAAATAAGGGGGTAGGATTTTTCCTACCCTTTTAGATAGAATAAATATAATTGGTAAAGAACTTAATATAGAAAATATTAATATATTTAGTAAAGTATTTGACAGTCTTAGAGTAAGACATGAAAGGAGATATATATGGAAGTACAATTAAAGGAAACAGAAAGAATAGATGACTTGCAATTGAAAGGTCTTAAATTAATACAGGATAAAACTGGATTTTGTTTTGGTATAGATGCAGTATTATTAGCTAATTTTGCAAAGGTTAAAAAGGGAGCTAAAGTAGTAGATTTAGGAACTGGAACAGGTATAATACCAACACTTATAGCAGGAAAAAGCCAAGCGAGTAAAATAATAGGTGTAGAGATACAAGAAGAAGTATATGAAATGGCTACTCGCTCTGTAAAATTAAACAATCTAGAAGACAGAGTGGAAATAATAAATGCTGACATAAAGACAATAGATAAAACATTAGAAGTACATGGCTATCATGTAGTTACATCAAATCCTCCATATATGCACATGGATGGTATAAAAAACCCTAATGATAAAAAGATGATATCAAGACATGAAGTAAAATGCAACTTAGAAGATGTTATAAGAGCAGCATCAAGACTTACAATGCCTAAAGGAAAGTTCTTCATGATACATAGACCTACAAGACTTGTAGATATAATAGAACTAGGAAGAAAATATAGACTAGAGCCTAAGCAAGTGCAATTTATTCATCCAAGAGCTAATAAAGCACCAAACCTAATACTTGTAGAGTTTGCTAAAGATGGAAGACCAGAATTGAAAATACTGGATCCATTATATGTATATGGAGAAGATGGAAACTATACAGATGAGATAAAAGCAATATATGCAAATGAAGATATAGGAGAAGAGTAAATGAGCGGAAAGTTATATGTATGTCCAACACCTATAGGTAATTTAGAAGATATGACTTATAGAACAGTAAGAATTTTAAATGAAGTAGATTTAATAGCAGCAGAAGATACAAGACATAGTATAAAGCTTTTAAATCATTTTGAAATATCTAAACCATTAACTAGTTACCATGAACATAATAAAGATTCTAAAGGAAGTTATCTTATAGATAAATTATTAAATGGAGAAAATATAGCATTAATAAGTGATGCAGGAATGCCTGGAATAAGCGACCCAGGTGAAGAAATAATAAAGCAAGCAATAGAAAATAATATAGAGATAGAAGTATTGCCAGGAGCTAGTGCATCTATTATAGCTTTAGTTGGTTCAGGGCTTGAAACTAGAAAGTTTGCTTTTGAAGGATTTTTAGACAGAGATAAGAGAGTAAGAAGGCAACAATTAGAGGAAGTCAAGGAAGAAAGAAGAACTATAATATTCTATGAATCACCACATAGATTAAAAGATACTTTAAAAGACATGCTAAAAATATTAGGAAATAGAAAAATAGCAGTAAATAGGGAGCTTACTAAAAAATATCAAGAAGTAATAAGAGAAGATATTGAAACAGTAATTGAAATATTTAATGAAAAAGAAGTAAAGGGTGAATTTGTATTAATAGTAGAAGGATTTAAAGGTGAGATAACTAAGAAAAATAGTTATGATGATCTTAATGAAAGAGAATATGTTATTGCATTACTAGAAGAAGGTAAAAATAAAAAAGAAGCTATAAAAATAGTATGTAAGGATAGAAAACTACAGAAAGATATAGTATATAAGCAAGTTTTAGACCTATAAAATAAAACTAACTTGGGGTGGCCAAAATGGAAATTAAAGATATGTTGTTAGAAAGTTTAGTGTTTGAAAATACATCAGAAAAGTTTAAAGAATTAGATAGACTTAAAAAATTAGAAAAAGTTATATCAAAATTAAATGGCATGAAGGAAGTAGGAGAATGTAAATTTCATGTAGTAAATGTCTATGAACATTCTATAAAAGCCTTAGAAGAGTTTGAAGAAATACTCAAAGAGGGAGAATTTTTCTCAAGTCATTTAAGAAACAATATAAAAGAATATTTAAATGAAGATATGGATGGTCATATAAAAAAGATTCATCTATTAAAATTAAGTATATTCTTACATGATATAGGTAAAGCAGACAGTAAAACAGTAGATGATACAGGAAGAGTACATTTTAGAGGGCATGAGATAGTAGGAGCTAAAATTTCAAGAGAATTAGGAAAAAGCCTAAATCTTGATGAAAGAAGTATAGAATTGATTGAAAAATATGTAAGATACCATATGGTACTCTTAGCTCTATATAAGAAAAATGATATGAGTAAAGAAAATCTTACAGAGTTATTTGATATTTTAGGAAAAGACTGTATAGGAGTGTTTATATTAGGCTATTGCGATATAGTAGCAACAAGAAGACTACTAAATCCAAATGAAGATATGAATATAATAAAGGTGTATATGGAATATGCACTTACGAATTATATCTATAGATATAAGCAAAGTTTATAATATAAATATTAGTTAGCTAGAATATATATTTTTAAAGAAAAGAAGTCAATGTAAAATAGTAGTTACTTTACATTGACTTCTTTTTTGATAATATTGGATCAATTTTTATAATATAGCCTTAGCTTGTATTGGTGTTGATAGTATAACTGAAGTTTTAGTAGAGCCGATTTTCTTTATTGTATCAATAACGTTTTCAAGTTCATACATGTCTCTAACTACAACCTTTAATAGTGAGCAGTCATCTCCTGTAACATGATGACATTCAACTATTCTTGGATCTTGACGAGCTACATTAATAAACTCTTCATACTTATTGCTAGGCAAAGATATGTGTATAAAAGCCTTTATAACTCTACCTAAAGCATCAGGATTAACTATAGCTTTATAACCTTCTATTATTCCTGATTCCTCTAGCCTTTTAACTCTTTCAGAAACAGCTGGAGAAGTTAGTCCAACTATTTTACCTAAATCTTTCATTGAAATTCTACCATCTTGTTGTAGAATGTCTATAATTCTGTGATCTGTAGCATCCATTTTGAATCCCCCTTGTATTAAGATGATTTATTATAGAAATTTTTAGAATCTATCATGTTGTTTTTTAGGTCCCAAAGGTCCTTAGATAAATCTACTTTGTAAGTTTGAGGATTAGAAAATCTTCTGTACTCATCCCATAAAGTGTTTAACTCATTTTGTACATAATCTCTTATTTTCATAACAGGTTTATGCTCATACATACATTTACCATTTATAAATAAAGGCTTATGAAGCTCTTTAACTGTATAGTTATTAAAAACTTTTGATTTCCAAGTGTATACAGGATGGAATACAGTAAGAGGCTTAGATTCATCTATTTTCTCATCATGCAACATTATTAAATCTGCTTCAGCCTTGTTATCTTCATTATAAATTCTTATAACTTTTTTATATCCTGGGTTATTTATTTTTTCAGGATCTTCTGATAATTTTATCTTAGGTTCTATTTTATCGCCATTAAAAGATGCAGCTAACTTGTAAACTCCTCCCAGAGACGGAGAGTCAGCAGATGTTATCAATTTAGTTCCAACACCCCAAGAGTTTATAGCAGCACCTTCAGATTTAAGATTAGATATAGTATGCTCATCTAAGTCATTAGATGCTGTTATACTAATATCAGTAAAACCTTCTTCTTCTAATGCTTTTTTACATTCTTTAGATAAATAGTGTAAATCACCAGAATCTAATCTAATACCTAAAGGCTTGTGACCTTTTTCTCTTAAGTTTTTGAATACTTTTATAGCATTAGGAAGTCCACTATTTAATACATTATAAGTGTCTATAAGTAAAAGGCATTTATCTGGATATATGTCGGCATAAGCTTCAAATGCCTCTAATTCTGTATCAAATTTTTGAACCCAGCTATGAGCTTGAGTTCCTACTACAGGAACATCAAATAATTTACCTGCTAAAACATTAGCAGTAGCATTACATCCCCCTATCATAGCAGCTCTAGCACCATATGTACCGGCATCAGGACCTTGAGCACGTCTAAGTCCAAACTCAAACACTGGATCTCCTTGAGCAGCAAAACAAACTCTAGATGCCTTCGTTGCTATAAGTGATTGAAAATTAACAATTGTTAATAAGGCAGTTTCGATTAATTGGGCTTGATATAATGGAGCTTTTACAGTAAGTATAGGCTCATTTGGGAACATTATAGTACCTTCTTCAACTGAGTATATATCCCCTGTAAATTTGAAATCCTTCAAAAACGTTAAAAATTTATCAGAAAAAAGATTTAGGCTTTTAAGATACTTTAAATCTTCATCGGAAAAATTTATGTTTTTTATATACTCAACAAATTGATCTATACCACACACTATTGTGTAGCCCCCGTTGCAAGCATTTTTTCTAAAAAACATATCAAATACTACAACATCTTCATGGATATTTTTTTCAAAATAACCATTTATCATAGTGAGTTGATACAAATCAGTAAGAAGTGTTAAATTTCTCATTGCATTTCTCCTTAAATATATATAATTATAAAATCACTTCGTATATGGATTAGTATGAAAAGCTAGTTGATTAAAAAACCCCACATATATACTAAAACACAATATAGTGCAAGTTTCAAGTATAAAGTAGTATATATAAATCATAAAATTTATCTAGAGGGGAGGCGATTTAATGGCAAGAATATGGTTTTATATGATTGCTATAGGAATAATAGGAAGTATGGTGTTTAATAATCTAGGAGAACTAAACAAAGTAATATTAACAGAAGCATCTAAAGGAGTAGAATTTGCAATAAGTTTGGCTGGGGTAATGGCTCTTTGGATGGGGATAATGAATATAGCAAAAGATGCTGGATTGATAGAAAAAATTGGACAAAAACTAAACCCTATAATGACAAGACTTTTCCCATCCATACCAAAGGGACATAAAGCTATGTCTTATATGGTTATGAATATAGCTTTGAATATGGTAGGGGCAGGTAATGGAGCTACAGCATTTGGACTAAAGGCTATGGAAGAACTACAAACTTTAAATCCTAAAAAGGATACAGCGACAAATGATATGATAATGTTTTTAGTCATTAATATATCATCAATTCAGTTAATACCATTTACTATGCTCAAAATAAGAATGGATTTAGGTTCTCAAAATCCAAGTCAGATAATAGTAACTACACTATTTGCAACAACAGTATCAACAATAATAGCTATAATAACCTGTAAATTATTGCAAAGTAAAAGGAGGTTAAGATAGATGGAGCTATTTTCAAATATACTTGTCCCTCTAATAATACTTTATATAGTTATTTATGGAAGACACAAAAAAATAGATATATATGATAGTTTTGTAAAAGGAGCAATAGATGGTCTTAAATCAGCTTGGTCTATAACACCTTACATAATAGGGATATTCTTAGCAATAGGGATATTTAAAACTGGGAAAGGAATAGAAATGCTTGAATTTTTATTTAAGCCAATAGCAGAGCTAATGAGTATACCAAAAGAACTTATAGGATTAATAATAGTAAAACCTCTTTCAGGAAGCGGTGCACTTGGAATGTATACTGAATTAGCACAAAGAGTAGGTATAGATACTATAATAGAGAAAATGGGATCTACAATAGTTGGGGCATCTGAAACAATTTTTTACACAATGGCTATATACTATGGAAGTTTAAAAATAAAGAACACTAGACACACACTAACTTGTGCTATGATAAGTCATATTGCAGGAGTTATAGCATCTGTATTTATCTGCTATATATTATTTACAGCTTAATATTTCTATAAAATGTACAAGATGGTATAATTAAAGTGTAAAAACCAATTGACATTAATTTATTAATTATATAGAATTAGTTTTAAATAGTAACAAGATTACATAAAATGAATAAAATATATTTATTTAGTAAAATATAGAAATATATAAAGCTGAGAAGAGAAGAGTAAATAAGGACTTTTTCTACAGAGAGCTAGGTTAGGTGAAAGCTAGCGTCAAAGAAATTATTGAAGATGGCCTCGGAGCTTTTTTATCTGAATAATAGAAAGTTCTATTTTTAAGATAAAACGGTTAGACACGTTATAGTCTGCTAAGATATCTAAAGTATTATAAGATACCATATTGATATGAGTAAACATCAATAAGTTTTAACTTTTAAAGTAGTATCTATAAATTTAGATAATTAGGGTGGTACCGCGAATAATCTCGCCCCTATGTATATCATAGGAGGCGAGTTTTTTAATACAAAGAGTTTCAACTCTATATTAAAGGTTAAAAATATAAATATATACTAAAAATAAATCAGGAGGTAAGAATATGACAAAACCAACTTTCTATGTAACAACTCCTATATACTACCCAAGTGGAAACTTACATATAGGACATACTTATACAACTGTTGCAGCAGATGCAATAGCAAGATTTAAACGTTTCTGTGGATATGATGTAAAGTTCTTAACAGGAACAGATGAGCACGGAGAAAAGATACAAAAAACTGCTAAGGCAAAAGGTATGACTGAAATAGAATACTTAGATGGGATGATAGCAGATATACAAAAATTATGGAAGACTATGGATATATCATATGATGATTTCATAAGAACTACACAAGATAGACATAAGGTAATAATCCAAAAGATATTTACTAAGTTATATGAACAAGGAGATATATACAAAGGAGCTTATGAAGGTAAGTATTGTACTCCATGTGAAAGTTTCTGGACAGAATCACAATTAGTAGATGGAAATAAGTGTCCTGATTGTGGAAGAGAAACTTATGATGCTAAGGAAGAGGCTTACTTCTTCAAATTATCAAAATACGAAGATAGATTAAGAGAATTATTTGCTGACCCTAATTTCTGTTTCCCAGTATCAAGAAAAAATGAGATGGTTGCAAACTTCCTAGATAAAGGATTAGAAGATTTATGTGTAACTAGAACTACATTTGATTGGGGTAT
>ERZ1463036.286-NODE-286-length-11271-cov-9.061430_pt1 | contig 11271 bp, 12 predicted proteins | sample MGYA00564485_ERZ1463036 | MGnify/ENA primary metagenome ERZ1463036 (study PRJEB39244, sample SAMEA3635127) | Helicobacter pylori | study: EMG produced TPA metagenomics assembly of PRJEB11511 data set (Assembly of a 5300-year-old Helicobacter pylori... | reverse complement strand
CGAGATCTAACGGGTGACTGGAGTTCAGACGTGTGCTCTTCCGATCTTAATGGTAGCAAAAACTTAAATTTTATCTTTGAACGTTTCGTATATTTAGAATGTATTTAATATATGGTTCAATATTACCTGATAAGGGTTTTATTTAAGGAAGCTTTATTCGGCCTCTCATTTATATTTATGCTTGATTCTGAATTTATTACACAAACTTATGATTTTATTGCAACATTGCACATTCGGTGAAGATTGATGATTTATTTTTTTCTTTAATTGTAGTAATTTACATAGTAGACGTATGTATTAACTAACATTTAGGAGGATGAATATTTATGGGGAATTTTCAAAATATTAATACTTTAAAACCAGAAGGCATTGAGAACAAAAAAGCGTATTTGGTTGGAGGGGGTATAGCCTCGCTTGCTGCTGCTGAATACTTAATTCGAGATGGTCATATGGATGGTAAAAATATCACTATTTTAGAACAAGCACATATTATCGGTGGTAGTATGGATGGAGCTGGAAACGCAAAGGACGGTTACGTTGTTCGCGGTGGACGCGAAATGGAAGAACATTATGAGTGTTGTTGGGATTTATTTAGCGCTATTCCTTCTCTAATCGCTCCGAATAGAACTGTTTTGGATGAATTCAGAGAGCTTAATATGGCTGACCCTAACGAATCAACTTGTCGATTGCTTCATAATTGTGGTCAAAAGGCTGATTTTTCCTCTCTTGGATTAGACGATATTCATATTAAGCAGCTTACTATGCTACTTCTTGCAACCGAAGAAGATTTGGGCGCTACAACTGTTGAAGAGTATTTTCACGCATCTTTTTTAGAAACTAATATGTGGTGTTTCTGGCGTTCTATGTTTGCATTTGAAAATTGGCACAGCGTTGTGGAAATGAAACGCTATATGCAACGTTTTATGCACTTGCTTCCTGGAATGAACAATATGAAAAACATTATGTTTCCAAAATACAATCAGTATGAGTCTATGATTCTTCCTTTGGAAAAATGGTTGCAATCCAAGAATGTAGTCATTAATCTAGATGCACAGGTTACAGATTTGGATATTGATATAGAAGCCGATAAAAAAACTGTTACTGCCATTCGCTTGTTGCATAATGGTAAGGAAGAAATAATTCATACAACCGAGAATGATTTGGTATTTGTTACTAATGGATCTATGACAGAAAATTCTACTATTGGAAGTATGCACGAGCCTGCAACAATTAATCGTGGATCAGGAGGTTGCTGGGATCTATGGAAAAACATCGCTAAGAAAGATCCTTCATTTGGAAAACCAGAAATTTTTTGTAGTGACATAGACAAAAGCAAATGGGAATCTTTTACTATAACAAGCACGGATCCTAAAATAGCAGATCTTCTTAAGGAATTAACCGGTAATGATCCATATTCCGGGAAAACTGTTACAGGAGGTATTATAACTATCAAAGATTCAAGCTGGCTTTTGAGCTTAACTTGTAATAGACAGCCTCACTTTATTGACCAACCTAAAAATGTATTGGTACTATGGGCTTATGGTCTTTTCCCTGACAACATTGGCGATTTTGTGAAAAAGAGAATGTGCGATTGCACTGGTGAAGAACTTGTAACGGAGCTTTTATACCATATGGGTAAGAAAGATGAAATACCAGAAATTCTTAAAAACGTTAATGTTATCCCATGCATGATGCCTTATACCACCAGTCAGTTTATGCCACGTGTTAAGGGCGATCGTCCTGATGTTATTCCAAAAGGCAGCAGCAATCTTGCCTTTTTAGGACAATTTGCAGAAGTTGCAGATGATTGCGTATTCACAGTTGAATATTCCATTCGTTCAGCTATAATGGCAGTTTATAAGCTACTTGATCTTGAAAAAAAAGTGCCGGAGGTATATCCGACTAAATATGATATTCGCGTTATAGCTGCGGCAACAAAGACATTATATAGCGGACGTCCTCTACCTGCTGAAATGATTGTAAAGAAGCTATTGAAAAACACAACACTTGAAGGCTTAATTTAAATGTATAAGAAAGAGAACAAGGAGAGAGTTAATTTTCCTTGTTCTCTTTTATTGTATTTCGCATTTTAATAATGCTCTATGGATATCTCCACTTATTATTTTATTGAGATCATCAATGATTTGCTCGGAATTTTTAGTCATATTGGTTTTTATCCAGTCAAGCAATAACCCTACAAACGCAAATTTATAAAAATTAACTATAAATTCTTTTTTTTCTTCCGAAATCTTTATGTCCACGGCGATCTCATCAACAACATTAAAGACAAGGGTGTACACTGCATTGTATAAATGGGTTTCCAAATACTCACGCCCGATGGAATTATAGGTATTTAACACCATTTTATGATTTTGCTCTAAATAGAGAAATATTTGCAAAAATCCCTGTTGCCATGTTTGATACGTTTTATTTTCCGCCATGACACTAGAAACTTCAGTTTCGAAAATCCATTCTAAAAGTGCATAGATATCTTGAAAGTGATAGTAGAATGTACGGCGATTTACTCCACAGTCGCTAACAATATCATTAATTGTAATCTTTGTTAATGGAGTAGTATTCATTAGTTTTTTCAATGATGATGCTAAAGCTTTTTTTGTGGTTTGTGACATACATTACAGCTCCTTTCCCTGTGCATTATATATATTATATTTATAATGAGGGAGTTAGTCAATGAGGTAGTAAGGAGCTGGGTTTTAGCTATATCCTACGGAATCGTGTTCGTAGCCTAAAAAATATAAAATGATAAAACTTTTGGATGCAAGTATAATATATGCTATACTAAAAGTGAAAAATATTAATTTAGAGGTGATACTTATGGATCATAAAAGTACAGATATTGCTAAAATTTCTGTGAAAATGTCACTATGTTCAAGAGCTAGTGAAGAAAAATTTATCGTAGCTTACAAAGAAAAAGGGATATTAGTTACCGCAATAGATATTGGAGGTAATTTTTCAGCATTTACTACAAAGGTAATTGAAAGTGCTATCGTAGCCTCCAAAAGAGGTGGACTTATAAAGGATTGTCATGTTCATGAGGGTGCTGTAGCTGGTGCTACTAAAGATGCTTTAGCCCAAGTTGCACCTAAAGCTAATGGATTAAATGTAGGTGGGAAAATAGGAATAGCGAGATCTGGTGAACATATAAGTGTATGTATATTTTTAAGTATAGGTTTGCTCCATTTGAATGAAGTTGTAATAGGGCTTTCACATCGTTCTATACCTGATATTTATTAACTGAAATTTTATAATTTAAGCTTCTAATATTTAGAAATATATTGACAATTTGAAAAAAATGATATAATATTAATAACAAATTTAACATAAAATCATAATGTAGTGAACGTATTTTGTAGCATGTAACATGTAGTATGGTAGGGTAGTATGGTAGTGTAATAATGGTAGGAATTAAGACGTAAATAAAGCTAACTATAAACTTAATAGTGGCTTTTATTTTTATAATTAAATATTTTAGGAGGATGGTAGTATGGTAGCAAAAAAGAAATTATTATGTGTAATTGGTACGTTGTTTTTAGGTGCCTCAGTTTTAGCAGGTTGTTCGACTGCTAAAACAAAAAGTGAAGGTAAGATGACAAGCATTGGGATAATTCAACTTGTAGAACATCCCGCACTAGACAAAGCTCACAAAGGATTTATAGACGCCCTTAGTTCTAAGGGGTTTAAAGATGGTGAAAAAATAAAAATAGACTTTCAGAATGCCCAAGGAGATATTCCAACAGCTCAAACTATTGCAAGCAATTTCACTTCAACCAAAAAGGATTTAATATATGCTATAGCAACGCCTTCAGCACAGGCAGCATATAACAGTACTAAAAGTATTCCTATACTTATAACTGCTGTAACTGATCCCGTTAAATCCGGTCTTGTAAAATCTTTAAACAAACCTGATACAAATGTTACAGGCACTAGTGATACATTGCCTATGGATAAACAATTTAACTTAATTAAAAAACTAAAACCTAACTGTAAAAAGGTAGGTATATTATATAATACTAGTGAAGCAAATTCAGAAATCCAAGTAAAAATGGCAAAAGAACAAGGTTCAAAGATGAATTTAGAAATAGTAGCTGTGGGTATTTCAAGTTCTAATGATATATCACAAGCATTAGCTTCATTGCTTCCTAAAATTGATGTTTTATATACAACAACTGATAACTTAGTAGCATCTTCAATGCCTCTCATCAGTTCAAAATCCATTGAAAAAGGAATCCCTATAATAGGCGCTGAAAAAGCCCATGTAGATGCTGGTGCATTAGCTACAGAAGGTATAGACTACTATAAACTTGGTTTCCAAACAGGTCTTATGGCGGTAGATATCATAAATGGTAAAAAACCAAATGATATGCCTATACAAACTTTAAAGGAAACAACACTTAGCATAAATGAAGACACAGCAAGCAAACTTAAAATCACTATACCAGCTGATTTAAAGGCAAAAGCAGCGCTAAATAAGGGCGGTGCTAAGTAATGGATGGACTTATTATAAATATACTAGAACAAGGCTTTATATTTGCAATAATGGCTATAGGAGTTTATGTAACTTATAGAATATTAGATTTCCCGGATCTATCTGTAGATGGAACATTTGCATTAGGTGCTGCAGTTACAGCAGCCACATTAATAAAAGGTGTAAATCCTTATGTATCATTAATTTTAGCTTTTGTTTCAGGGGTAATGGCTGGAGGAATTACTGGAATACTTCATGTGAAGCTTAAAATAACAAATTTACTTTCAGGTATTTTAGTTATGGTAGGCCTGTATTCAATAAATCTTAGAATAATGGGTAAAGCTAATGTACCATTATTTTCACAGAACACTATTTTTTCTAATGATATTCCTCCAGTAATCATAATTGCTTTATTTGCTATTTTAGCTAAGATAGTTTTAGATTTGTTTTTAAAGACAAAACTTGGTTTTATATTAAGAGCTACAGGAGATAATCCTCAAATGGTAACTTCCTTAGGAATTGATATAGGGACTATTAAAATACTTGGTCTTATGCTTTCAAATGGTCTTGTAGCAGTTTCAGGTTCTATGATGGCTCAATATCAAAGATTTTCTGATGTAGGCATGGGAACTGGAATTATAGTTATGGGGCTCGCTTCTGTTATATTAGGAGAAGCCATTTTTAGAAAAACTTCATGGTTACTTCCAACAACTACTGCAATTTTAGGCTCAATATTATATAAAGGAAGTATATCTCTTGCTTTAAACTTAGGCTTACCTCCAACGGATTTAAAACTTATAACTTGTATAATTGTTATATTTGCTTTGTCCTTGAATGGGCGAAAGTTTAATTTAAGTTTTAAAATGTTAAAGAAATTTACGTCAGGAGGTGTTTCAATTGCTTCAGATAAATAATCTTCAAAAGGTTTTTAACAGGGATACAATAAATGAAAAAGTTATATTTAACAATTTGAACCTTCATTTAAATAAGGGAGATTTTATTACTGTAGTAGGTAGCAACGGTGCCGGCAAATCATCTCTTTTAAATTTAATATCTGGTTCAATATTACCTGATAAGGGTTCGATTTGTTTAAATGGAAGAGATATATCATCGCTTCCCGAACATAAAAGAACGAAATTTATAGGAAGAGTATTCCAAAATCCAACTTTAGGGACTTCCCCGTCTATGTCCATATTAGAGAATTTATCAATGGCTTACAATAAAGGAGGTAAATTTGGATTAACCTCTGGCATTAACAATAAAAATTTGATTCTATTTAAGGAGTCATTATCCAGACTTTCTTTGGGTCTTGAAAATAATTTAAATAAAAAGGTTGGTTTATTATCTGGTGGTCAAAGACAAGCTTTGTCACTACTTATATCAACCATATCTAATCCTGATTTATTGCTTTTAGATGAGCATACTGCAGCCTTAGATCCAAAAACTTCCGAAAATATAATAAAATTAACCAAAAATACAGTTAGTGAGAAAAATATAACTACACTCATGATAACTCACAATTTAAATTATGCCATAGATATAGGAAATAGGCTGATAATGCTTCATGGTGGAGAAATAGTTTTAGATATAAGTGGAAAAGAAAAGAAAAGTTTGACTATACCCAAACTTTTAGAGAAATTTAATAACAAAAATTCTAATGATTTTATAAGTGATGAGGTAGCTTTTTCATAAAAATTTTAGCAAGGACCTAACTAAAATACATCTTATAGAGTAGACAAGTTTAAAAAGTCTACTCTATAGGATATTTTTATGTATAATCAATTAATGGCTTTCTTGTTTGGTTTTTTAGGGAACCATCCTTTTTTAACCCTTTTTTCTTGCTCTATAATTTCATGAATACTCCAAATACATGAAAAACCAACTACCCCTACTATAGCTGATAGTGTAGGTTTTTTAATATACAATGAAATAAGCACAAAAACAATTCCTAAAATTAAAAATACAGGCCATATTTTTTTACCAAAATAGTATTCGCCTTTAATTACTATAGGATGAAAAACTCCAATAATAAGAAAGGCAGCAATACCAATAAAGATTCCATGGAAATTCATTATAATACCTCCTAAGCATTCTGGATAGTGTAAACACTATCTTTGTTATATATATAGTATCATATAAAAACATCTTCATCAGCGGATTCATTTTTATCAACAAAAAATGTAAGATTATTAATCCTTGACATATCATAATTAAAAATATAAAATTTAAGTTATAATATAATTTTATATTTTTAATTATGCACAATGAAGTGTATTAAATGAGCAATGAAGCTCCGTGGGAATTAATTCCTATGGGGCTTTTTTATTTAATTCTGAAAGGAGAATATTAATGGAAAGTTTTAGTATTAAAACGCAGATATATTTCGGGGACGGTGCATTAGAAAGATTAAGTCAACTTGATTGTAAGAGGGCATTTATAGTTACAGACCCTTTTATGGTAAAATCAGGTGCTATAAACAAAATTACTGATCAAGTTTCGAAGGGTGACATTCAGTATATGGTATTTTCAGATATTGTACCAGATCCACCAATCGAAGTTGTGGTAAAAGGTATAGAGGTTATGATGAAATTTAATCCAGATGTAGTAATAGCTCTAGGTGGAGGTTCTGCTATAGATGCAGCAAAGGCAATATGTTCTTTTAGTTCCAAGGTACAAGAGCGTATGGATTGTGACGTGAAGAATAATAAAAAAATTAAATTTATAGCTATACCTACAACTAGTGGCACAGGTTCAGAGGTTACAAGCTTTTCTGTGATTACAGATAAAAGTAAGAATATAAAATATCCTTTAGTATCAGATGAACTACTACCTGACGAAGCTATATTAGATGCAGAACTTGTTACAACTGTGCCAAACTTTATAACAGGCGATACAGGAATGGATGTACTAACCCATGCTATAGAAGCTTATGTCTCTACTAAGGCAACAGATTATACAGATGCCTTAGCAGAAAAAGCTATAAAATTGGTTTTTGGAAATTTACTTAGGGCTTATAAGAATGGTAATGATATAGAAGCAAGAAAGAAAATGCACAATGCTTCTTGTATAGCGGGGATAGCTTTTAATAATGCATCACTAGGGTTAAATCATGGAATGGCACATATTGTTGGTGGAAGATTTCATGTATCCCATGGAAGAACTAATGCTATATTACTGCCATATGTAATAGAATACAATGCGGATTTGAAAGGTTTTAATTCAAGTGATTGTACAGAGGCCGCTAAAAAATATTCGGAAATATCTAAAATATTAGGATTGCCATCATCAAATGTTAGACAAGGGGTAAAAAGTCTAATATTAGCTATAAATAAACTTTTAAAGGAATTAAATATGCCTACCTCACTAAAAGAAACAGGAATAGAGGCAGAAGATTTTAAAAAAGAAGTTTCAGAAATGGCTAAAATAGCTATAGAGGATAGATGCACTGAAACAAATCCACGAGTACCTGAGCAGGGAGAAATAATAGCTTTATTTGAAAAAGTTTTTGATGAAAAATAGTAAGGAATATTTAAATGAATGACATGAAAAAATTAACAATACTAAAAATGCTTTCTATATTAGTCTTTCATATTGACAAACTAGAATAAAGAGTATAAAATCTAAATATAGATGCACAATGGCGTGCAACATGAAAGTTTTAAAGAAAGCAATGAGGCTTCTTAAAAGTATAATTATATTTTTAAGAAGCCTCTATTTTTATAAAAATTCAAAGGATTTATGGTGATAGTATGGAAGAAAAACAAAGAGTAATACAGGAATATGTACCTGGAAAGCAAGTTACATTAGCCCATTTAATTGCAAATCCCAACAAAGATCTATATAAAAAACTAGGACTTACATCAGATCATAAGGATGCATTAGGAATACTGACAATAACACCTAGCGAGGCTTCTATTATAGCCGCAGATGTGGCAACAAAGTCAGCAGATGTATCTATTGGTTTTGTAGATAGATTTAGTGGGTCGGTGGTTATAATTGGCGATGTAGGTAGTGTGGAGTCAGCACTTAATGAAGTTATAAAGGTCCTTACTAGTGTACTTGATTTTTCTGAATGCAAGATAACTAGATCTTAGGGGTGCGATATGAAAACGTTAATGTTAATTGGAAAAACAAACTGTGGCAAAACCACATTAACTCAAGCAATAAACGAAGAAGATATACGATATAAAAAAACTCAGACAGTTGAAATTATTGATGGCATTATAGATACTCCGGGTGAGTACATTGAAAATAGAGCTTATTATAGAGCGCTTATAGTTACTTCTGTAGAGAGTGATGTAATTGCAATGGTTCAAGATTGTACACAGGATGAGAGTATTTTTCCACCAAGTTTTGCTAGTATATTTGCAAAGCCGGTTATTGGAATTATTACAAAAACTGATTTGTGCTGTGATGAAAACAAGTTAAAAGCAGCAGAAGAAGTTCTAATAAGCGCAGGAGTAGAAAGAATTTTCAGAGTGAGTGCTTTGGATAAGCTTGGTACAGAAGATTTAAAGGATTATCTTATAGATTAAGCTTTTTAAAAATCTATTTTTATTTTATGAGGTGAAGGATGAATAAAAGAATAGTAATAGCCGATGATGAACCTATTACAAGAATGGATTTAAGAGAAATATTGGAAGCGGCAGGATACAATGTTGTAGGTGAAGCTTCAGATGGATTTGATGCAGTAGCATTGTGTAGAAAACATTTACCAGATTTAGTGCTTATGGATATAAAGATGCCTCTTCTTGATGGAATAAATGCATCTAAAATAATTCAAAATGAAAATTTGGCTAGTGGGATAGTATTACTCACTGCTTATAGTGGTAAAGAGTTTGTAGAAAAAGCTACCAAAGTGGGAGTTATAGGATACATAGTTAAGCCTATAGATGAAAAATCACTTATTCCAACTTTGGAGGTAGCTATATCGAAAAGCGCAGAAATAAAAAAAATAAAAATAGATATTGAAAAAGCTTGTAGCAAGCTAGAAGAAAGAAAAATCATTGAAAAAGCTAAAGGCTTATTGATGCAAAGAGATGAAATTACTGAACAAGATGCTTATGACCAGATTAGAACACTTAGTATGAATAAAAGGTGTTCAATGGGAGATATAGCTGAGGCTATAATAATGAGTTATGAGTAGTGGAAATATATATAAATTATGTAGAACGTACACTAATTTAGATGAAGAAGATATTTTAAAAATACAGCAAATGTCATTTTGTATTAAATCTTTAGCGAATATTGTAAATGCAGATGTTTTTATAGATTGTCCAACTAGAGAAGCTGATGAAGCTATAGTAGTAGCTGAGGCAAAACCTATTAATGGACCTTCTATGTATCAAAATAGTGTAGTAGGTGAACTGGCATTAAGAGATAACGAACCTGCTGTGATTAGAACACTGGATATTGGAATAGTAACTAAAGACTTGAAGGCCGTGACCCAAGAGCATATAAATGTACGACAAACGGTGTCACCTATAGAAAACAAGGGCAAAATTATAGGTGTTCTAATAGTAGAGAATGACATAACGGAAGAAATAAATAAAAATAAACATATGGAAATGCTGGTAGAAGGCTATGATCAGTTAGCTAATACTTTAGTATCTTTGACAGAAAATGAAAATAGCATAACGGAGCACTTAGATGAAGCTGTTATTATCTTTGATGAAGAAGGGGTAGTAAGGTTTAGAAATACTATTGCAGATTTATTATACAAAAAACTTGGTTATAAAGACAATCTAATAGGTATGGATTACGATAATATAGCTTTAGATGATATTAATTTTACGGAGGTAATGAGTTCTCCTAAGTGTAATGAGTGTGAAGTACAATTAGGAAAAATGTTTTTTAAAGTTAAGAGAGTAATATTGACTGATAAAAAATTAAAACTTGTTACTATGATTAGGGACATAACAATGATGAAGGATAAAGAGAAAGAATTAATTTTAAAATCTGTAGCTATCAAAGAAATTCACCATAGAGTGAAAAACAACCTGCAAACTATAGCGAGTTTACTTAGACTTCAAGCAAGAAGAAGCGATAACCAGCAGACTAAGGATGCATTAAATGAAAGCATGAATAGAATTTTAAGTATAGCATCTACCCATGAAATACTATCTCAAGAAGGTTTAGATGAAGTAAGTATACAAGAGGTTATTACTAATATTAAAAATAACGCTGTAAGGTATTTTAATATAGATAATAAAAATATTAAAGTGAATGTAATTGGAGACAATTTTAAAGTAAGTTCTGATAAAGCAACTTCGATAGCACTTGTAGTAAATGAATTACTTCAAAACTCTATGCAATATGCTTTTATAGATAAACCTTTTGGGAATATAGATCTTATAATTGAAAAATGTGAAATATATTCTACAATTGTAGTAGTTGACAATGGTGTAGGCTATGATATAAATAGTGTTAGAAAAAATAGTTTAGGACTTAGTATAGTAAATAGTTTAGTTAAGGATAAGCTAAATGGGAACATTAATATAGTAACAGACTCAAAAGGAACTAAGGTATTATTTGATTTCAAAAATTAATATGGATAATGGAAACACAAGGGCGTGTTTTTAAGGTAAGCGATGAGGCTTAAAGTTATTTTTTTAAATGACTTTAAGCCTTTTTTTGTTCTTTAAACTGTGTTTCTGAAAATTCATAAGGCATTTGAAAAGAGGAATTAATATGAGAGAAGAAATTATAAGTGTTGGTATAGACATTGGTACTTCAACAACACAACTTGTATTTAGTAAAATAGTTATAGAAAATTTGGCCTCAAA
>ERZ1463036.285-NODE-285-length-11321-cov-131.907066_pt1 | contig 11321 bp, 9 predicted proteins | sample MGYA00564485_ERZ1463036 | MGnify/ENA primary metagenome ERZ1463036 (study PRJEB39244, sample SAMEA3635127) | Helicobacter pylori | study: EMG produced TPA metagenomics assembly of PRJEB11511 data set (Assembly of a 5300-year-old Helicobacter pylori... | reverse complement strand
TAATTTTTCAAAAGTATATTTAGGAGTAATTATAGATGTAGGTATATAACATTCATAGTAATCTTTATCTATTATTTTCTTATCAAGCAAATTAAATAATTCTTTTCTATTTAATTTAACACCATTTTTTTCATAACTAACTTTAAATTTATTTTCACTTAATTTAATTTCAGAATTTATAGGGCTTACATATATATCTTTAGCTAAATTAAATATATATGTTTCTAGCTTATTTTTTTCATATCCTACATCTAATTTAAAGTTTACTTTTCCCCCGAAATATAAATCCATTTTTGTTTTAAAATCAGATAAAAGCCCTTTATTTCTACCTACTCCATGAGCTTTTTTTACAGCTTCTTCAACTTTGTAGTAAAATCCTACATCTTCTAATTTAAGATTATAATTTTTATCTTTATAAAGTAAATTAATATTATTATTTTTACACATCAATTTATTTATTTTATCTATAGCTTCACTTTTTGTTAATCCCGAGACATCAATATTTTCAATATATACATTTTTACATATCTTGCTATCCTTATTAATTGCATAAGATTTTTCAATTAATCCAAAATAACACAATATAGATATTATTAATAGAAAATAAATTTTATGTCTCTTCAATATTAGTCATTCCCTTCTTGATAATAGTCACAATATTCAACTATTGGACATATATTACATTCTGGTTTTCTCGCTTTACATATTCTTCTTCCATGAAATATTATTAGATGGTGAGCCTTAGACCATCTTTTTTTAGGTAATACTTTCATAAGTTCAAATTCTGTTTTTTCTGGAGTATCAGTTTTTACCAATCCTATTCTGTTTGATACTCTAAAGACATGAGTATCCACTGCAATAGCATCAACTCCAAAAGCATTACTTAATACTACATTAGCAGTTTTTCTTCCTACACCAGGAAGTTTTACTAGTTCTTCCATTTTATCTGGAACTTCTCCACCATAATTAGAACAAAGTATTACTGATGTTTCTTTTATTTTTTGAGCTTTACTTTTATATAAACCACAACTTTTAATTTCTTCACTAATTTCAGCTGTACTCAATTTAGCAAAATCTTCTGGTTTATTATACTTTTTAAATAATTCTTCGGTAACTTTATTTACCCTTACATCAGTACATTGTGCAGATAGTATAGTAGCAATAAGTAATTCAAATGCACTTGTGTAATTTAACTCACATTCAGCATCTGGGTATGTTTGTTCTAATATATCTAATATTTTTTTTATATTCTCTCTGTTTTTCTTTTTTGCCTTAGCCATATAAAAAAATCCCCCTTATATTGTGATTTATATATAATAATATATAACAATTTTGATTATTATTTAAACATATGGAATTGATTTTGATATATCTTAATTATATTATTTATCAAAATTTATCATAATATATATATAATTTAATTTATTGATTAGTAATATTTTGTTAATTTTTAAAAAAATGGATTGTGTATTAAAACAATACACAATCCATTTAGAAATTATTTTTTATCTAGTTCACTATATTTTTTTAATTTATATATAGCGGCTTGCTTTACTTCATCAAATGTTTTATCAGTTAAAATTTCAATTGCTTCTTCTATTCTATCTATAGGATAAATATGGAATTTACCTTGTAATATTGCATCATTTACCTCATCTAAAAGCACTAAATTTCTTAAATTATTTCTTGGTAGTATAACTCCTTGTTTTCCCGTTAAACCTTTTTTCTTACATGTATAGTAAAATCCTTCTACTTTCTCAGTTACTCCACCTACTACTTGTATATCACCTTTTTGATTTATAGAACCAGTTACTCCTATATTTTGTTTTATAGGTATTCCACTTAAAGATGATAATAAAGCATATAACTCTGCTCCAGATGCACTATCTCCATCTACCCCTCCATAATTTTGTTCAAAACAAATATTGGCATTTAAAGATAATGGAAACTCTTGAGATAAATTTTCTAGTAAAAATCCATTCAATATAAGAACTCCTTTACTGTGTATAGGTCCACTCATTTCAACTTCTCTTTCAATATTAACTATACCATTACTTCCAGGAGCTGTTGTTACAGTTATTCTCGATGGTCTTCCAAAAGAATATTCTCCCATATTAAGTACTGATAATCCATTTATTACTCCAACTTTAGAACCTTCAGTTGATATAAGAGTAAAACCTTTTTCAAGAGATTCATCCATCTTCTTTTCTATTTTACTAAATCTTTCTCTTCTTTCTCTTATAGCTTTTAGTATATCTTCTTTATCTACAAACTCAGCACCTCTTATTTTTGCATATGCATCTCCTTCAACTAAGATTTCTACTATTTTATTAAATTTAGTTGATAATTTTTCTCTATCTCCAGTTATTCTAGTACTATATTTTATAATTTGCTCTACTCCACTATAAGTTAAATGTTTTAAGTTATTTTTATTACAATACGATGCTATAAATCTTGATAATCTCATTTCATTGTTTTCATCTTTTTTCATCTCATTATCAAAATCTACAAATATCTTAAAATACTTATTAAACTCAGAATCATAATTATACATTAAATTGTACATATAATTACTACCTATTAAAACTACTTTTACGTTAACAGGTATTTTTTCAGGTTTTATTGCTGTTTGAGTATCTAATGTTACTTCACCTTGTTGAATTGTCTTTTTCAATATATCCCAAGATAAATTATATCTTAATAATTGGTCTACATATAAAACTAAATATCCTCCATTTGCTTTGTGTACTGCTCCTGGTAATAACTTTGTAAAATCTGTTTTCACAGTTCCATTATAATATTCATATTCCGCTTTACCAAATAAATTGCTAGGACTTGGGTTTATTTCAACTACTACTGGTGCTCCAGATTTATCTAATCCATTATCAACTAATAAGTTAACTTTATATCTAGTAAAATGCTCTTTGTCGTATTTATCTTTTAATTCTTCTTCATCCATATAAAATAAATAAACATACTCTAATATATCATCTCTAGTGTCCTCTAAATATTTTTTTATTTTATCGAAACTTCCATATTTATCTATTAAATTTTCTATATGCGGATTTACTATATATTTACCTATCTCATTTTCTAAATCTAGTAAAGCTTCTTTTGCATCTTCTTCTATGTCTCTAATTTTATAAGCAACTTGTATAGCAGCATTTTCTAGTTCTTTTTTTACCTTGTAAAATTCTTCAGAAGACGTATCTACAGATTCATCTTCTGGGGTAAATATCATTCCAACTTTACTACTTTTTAATTTAAATCCTTTTTCTTCTCCATATTTTTTTATTTTCTGAAGTAATGCTTCTTTTTCAATTTCATAATCATCTAATAACTCATTTTTACTCATTTCAAATTCTTCACTTTCAAATGCATCTTTAAGTTCATCAAGTAAGGTTTCTATAAGTTTTTCCATATCTTTTTTAAATAATTTCCCTATACCTTTATCTAAAGCCACTGCTATAGGTTCTCTACTATTTTCAAAATTATATACATAACACCAGTCTTTATGATTATTTTTTTCTTGTGCATAAGTATTTAAAGCATTAAGTACATAAGTAGTTTTTCCAGTTCCACTGTCTCCAGCCACAAATATGTTATATGCAGGGTTATCTATTTTAAGTCCAAGTTCCATAGCTTTTATAGCACTTTCTTGCCCTATTATTTCCCCTAAGCCCTCTAGTTCAGAGGTATTAGAATATTTAATCATATTCATCCCCCTTTCAATTCCTTTTTATATCATATGTTTTATATATATTAAATGTTAAGTAAAAAATAAAAAACTTCTAACTATAAAAGTTAAAAGTTTTACTTTTCTAAAATCTCCATATTTCTTTGTATTATTTTTTTACCTCTCCAACTAAAAGCTTTTTCTTTATACCTTCTTTTAAATTCTTTATTAGATATACTATTAATTTCATCTTTATCCAAATTAAACATCAAATCTTCATAAAACTCTTTTATATTAGTTGTCGATATATTTTTATTGTGAGGACACACATCTTGACATACGTCACATCCAAATACTTTTTTATTTTCTTTTAAAACATTTATCTCATCTTCACTTAACTCTTCTTTTTTTTGTGTTATATAAGATAAACATAGTTTTGGATTCATTTCAAAATTTCCTAAAATTGCCTTACCTGGACAATTATTTATACACTTTTTACATTGCAAGCAAGTTCTTTTTTCTACATTATCATTTTCAAACTTATAGTTATTTATTATATAACCTATAAATACATACGACCCAAATTCATCCGTTATTATATTATTATTTATTCCATAATAACCTACTCCAGATATACTAGCTAGATACCTATCTACAAGAGGACCATTATCTGCAAATATCATATATTCAAAGTTTTCCTGTTTACTTTTTATATATTGTGCAATTTGTTCTAACTTTTCTTTTACTACTATATGATAATCTTTTCCATAGCAATACTTAGAAATATTAGAATTGTCTACATCTTTTACATAATAAGGAAAAGCACAAACAATTATAGACTCAGCATTTTTCATAGTTTTTCTAGGGTCAATTCTCTTTTCTATACATGACTCTTCCATTCCTGTAAAGTACCCTTTTTTTAATTTATCTTTTATTATTTCTTCTAAATCATAGTATGGTCCTATTCCTGCAATTCCGACACATTTAATACCTATACTATAACAAAACTCTTTTAAATCTTTACTATTCATAAGTTTTCCTTTCATTAATGTATATTTACATTTATAATAACTAAAGTATAAAGGATGGTGATATTTTTGATAAAATTAGTAATTCCAGGAAGACCAATAAGCAAATCTAACTTTAAGCTTCATAATATTCATGGTCAATCATGGATGCCTTCTAAAGGTAAGCACTCTAAATATTTAGCTTATGAAAATATGATCGCAGGATATATAAATACTCAATATGATGGCCCTTGCATAGAAGAAGATCTTATTACTATATTAAAGTTATATTTTCCAAATAAAAGAATGGGTGACTTACATAACTATCCTAAAAGTATATGTGATGGTATAGAAAAAAGTGGAATTATAAAAAATGATAAACAATTAAAACCTGTACTTTTATTTGATTTTATAGATAAAGAAAATCCACGCGTTGAGATAGAGTTATATCCTTTATCTCAATATAAAGTAGATTATACTATTTCAAAACTATAGTTAATTCCACCTAAAAATCATTAGGTGGAATTATTTTTAATCTAATTTATTCGATACATCCTTTAACATTTCTCTAATTGGTAAATTATACGGACATTTACTTTCACATTTACCACACTCAATACAATCAGATGCTTTTATTTCTAAACCTTTATATCTATCTTTTGACCAATCTTTTAAACCATATCTACTATAATATCCTTCTAATAAAAAGTTTAGTGGAATATTTATTCCTACTGGACAAGGCATACAATATTCACATCTTCTACAAAATTTATTCCCTAGCTTATTTCTTATTTCTTCAATAAGTGCTTCTTCTTCTTTTGTTATATTTAAATCCTTAAGAACAGATGTATTTTCTATAACTTGATTTACACTATCCATACCTGGAATTACAACATCTATATAATTCTTAGATAAAATATATTTTATAGCCAGTTTAGCATTATCTATAGCTCCTCCAGCTAAAGGCTTCATAACAATTATACCTATATTCCTTCTATTAGCTTCCTTAAATATTTCATCTGCCTGATCTTCTACTATATTATATGGAAATTGTATTGTATCAAATTTTCCGCTATATACAGCTTTCTTTATGGTATCTATACTATGACTTGTTATTCCTATATATCTTATTTTACCTTTCTTCTTAAAATCTAAAAGTGCCTTATAAGCCATATCATCATTGAATATTTTATCATATTCTTCTGGCTTAACATTATGAAATTGATATAAATCTATGTAATCAGTTTTAAGATTTATTAAACTTTTTTTTACATCTTCTGTCATAGCATCATACGTTCTTGCCATACTTTTTGTTGCTAATATAAACCTATCTCTTTTCCCATCTATAGCATTACCTATATATTCTTCACTTATAGTATATCCTCTAGCTGTATCTATAAAATTAACTCCTTGATTTATCAACTCATTTATAACCAAATTGGTATCTTCTTGAGTTATTCTTTGTATAGGAATCCCCCCAAATCCAACTCTATTAATTTTGATTTCAGTATTTCCTAACTTTCTCATATATTCACCCCATTATTAATTTTTCATATTATAAATTAAGACGATATTTCAATTAAAATATCGTCTTATTCCCTACATATATTATATATTAATTTATTGTATTTGTTTAACAATATCTTTTATCATTAAAATCTCTCTTTTGTGACCTTCATCTTCTAATGGTGTTTCTAGATAAAATGGTAAATGATTTAATTTTGGATGTGTTATAAACCTTATAATTGCATCCAATCCTATTTCCCCTTCACCAATACAAGCATGTCTATCTTTTTTAGATTCAAAAGGCATCATACTATCATTAAGGTGCACTGCTTTTAATCTTTCTAAACCTATTATTTTATCAAATTTATCTATTACTGAATCTAAATCATTTACTATATCATATCCTGCCGAAAATATATGACAAGTATCTAAGCATACTCCTATTTTTTCATCATGCTCTACTTTATCTATAATTTCTCTTATTTGCTCAAAAGTAAACCCTATTTCACTTCCTTTGCCAGACATAGTTTCAAGTAAAATAGTTATATTTTCTTTTCCTGTTATAGCTTCATTTAATGCACTAGCTATCTTATCTATTCCAACTTCTACACCTGAACCTACATGACTACCTGGATGAAAACACATAAATTCTATTCCTAAAGAATCCATTCTTTCTATATCTTCTTTAATTACCTTTCTTCCAAACTCATATACTTCTTCTTTAACTCCTGCTAAGTTCATAGTATATGGTGCATGCGCTAGTAGTGGCCCAAAATTATTATCTTTTCTTATTTCTTGAAATTTCATTATATCTTTTTCATCAAAAGCTTTAGCATTTCCTCCCCTTGGATTTCTGCTAAAAAATTGAAAAGTATTCGCTCCCATATCTACAGCACTTTGAGCTGCTTTTGAAAATCCTTTTGCTATTGATATATGTGGTCCTATTACTATCACTAATTTTCCTCCTACCAATTTATATTCATTTTTATTAATATACCCAAAAAAATAAGTATCAACAAATTTGTTGATACTTTATACTCTACATTTTTCTTCTACAGGTATAGTAATTAAAGATAAATTATATTTAGTTTCCGATTCTTCATGTTTTCTATTTAATATAATTTCTTTTATTTTCAAGTCCATTGTTTCTACTAACTCTTTAATCTCATCTTTGCTTAAAGATACTTGATTATAATTAGTTATATTTTCATCCTCTATAGTATTTTCTTCAATAGCTTTATAAAAGGAATTACTCATATTTTCAAACTTAGATATACAGATATCCCCCATATCCATTTGTTCTAAGTCGTTATTAAAATCCAAAGCTTTTTTCCCTATTACAATATGTTTAGCTGTAGGGTAGTAATATTTCTCCACAATTCCAGATTTAACTTTCTCTTCTACTAAATCTAAAACTCCTACTTTATATAAAGTTTTTATATGGTAATTTATTTTTGCATGTGGTTCATCTAATAATTGAGATAATTGTTTTGCTGATAATGGAGTTGCCTTAAATGCTCTTAATATATCTATTCTTCTTGGATGTGCAATAGCTTTTATACACTCTAAATCTCTCAGTACTAATACTTCTTTCATTCCCTCACCACCCATAAAAATATTTAATTATATAAATAATTATATATTACCAAGCAGTAATTGTCAAAAAATTCTCTATTTTAGAATATGTTTATTTTGTATTTTTCACTCAAGTTTTGCAGTATTTTTATACCAGCAATGCTATTACCTTTTTTATCAAGAGCAGGACCATATATACCTATTCCCATCTTCTTAGGTACAGAAGCCATTATACCGCCTCCGACACCAGATTTTGCAGGTATTCCTACTTTTATTGCAAATTCTCCTGATGCATCATACATACCACATGTAACCATAAAAGTTTTAACTATACGTGATATTCTTTCATCTATAAGTCTATTTCCAGTTTCAATATCTAATCCATATGATGCTAGATTCACTCCAATTCTAGCTAAATCTACACAATCTACTTCTATTGAACATTGTTTAAAATATAAGTCTAATACTTCTTCCACATCACCTTCTATAAATCCATCATTTTTTAAAAGATATGCCATAGCTCTATTTCTATCTCCCGTAGCCTTTTCAGACTCATATACATCACAATTTATTTTTAAATTATCATTTTTAGCTAATTTTCTAAAGAAATTTAACATTTTTTCTTCTTTTTCTTTAAGGTTTTTACCTTTTATCATAGAAGTTGTAACTATAGCTCCTGCATTTATCATTGGATTACATGGCTTTTTAGTGTTATTAGTTTCTAATTTCATTATTGAGTTAAATGGGTCTCCACTAGGCTCCATCCCCACCTTAGAAAATACATGTTCCCAATCACTTTCACTAAGTACTAAGGCTAAAACAATAGGTTTCGATATACTCTGTATAGTGAATTTTTTATCATAGTGTCCAGCTGTATGAACAACATTGTTCATATCTATCATACATATTCCTAAATCATCTTGTCTTACTTTTTTAAGCTCAGGTATATATGATGCCACCTGTCCATAATTTGCATATTTTCTGTTATCTTCAAGTATTTTTTCTAATACATTTTCCATACGCATTCCTCCTTATTTTTTTATAACGCTTCAATACTCTTTTAAATATAATACAAAAAATCCTAGGATTGTGTCAACTTCCCAGGATTTCAATCTTAATCAACGATTCTACTACCTCCAATAAATTCTCTTATTATAGATGTAGGTGGTATATCTAATTCATCATCCAACTCTACAAAGTATTGTAAAAATTTAAGAACTCTATTAGATTCTATAAAAGCTTCATTATCATCTTTTATCTCTTCTAAAAGTGGCTTAGCATATTTTTTTAGTATAGCTAGTTCATATAAACAAGCTGAGTTAAACATAATATCCGCTTCTTCTTGATAAGGGAATATATTTTTATCTTCTCCTCTTCTTACAGAATCCCAATTTAAAATAGTTTTTTCCGCGCTATAACCTCTAAAATTGTAATCTCTAACTATTCGTCTTATTAACCTTAAATCAGTCGTAGGTATTCTATTATGATTATCTAGATTTATTTGAGTAAGAACACTTATATATATTTTAAACTTATCTTTTTCATCTATACTTTTAGTAAGCATAGGATTTAAAGCGTGTATACCTTCTAAAATAATTGGTTGATCCTTATCTATTTTCAATGTTTTTCCGCTAAATTCTCTTTTACCTGTTTTAAAATTAAATTTAGGAAGTTTTATTTCTTCTCCTTTAAGTAATTTTTCTAAATCACTATTAAACAAATCCAAGTCTATAGCATATATAGATTCAAAATCATAATTACCAAATTCATCTAACGGTGTATCTTCTCTATTAATAAAATAGTCGTCTAGAGATATAGGCACTGGGTGTAAATTATTTACTTTTAACTGAATTGATAATCTATGAGCGAAACTTGTTTTTCCTGATGATGATGGAGCCGCTATTAATATAACTCTTTTATTATTTTCTTTTATTATATCTGCAATTTGAGATATCTTTTTTTCATGTAAAGCTTCTACTATTCTTATTATCTCACTATATTTATTTTCTGTTATAGCCTTATTAAGACTTACAACTTCCCCTACTCCTATAAGATCTGACCATAATTCAGATTCCTTGTATATATTTGATAATTTATGCTGAGGTATAAATTCTTGAACTTTAGTTTTATCAAGTTTACTAGGTCCTAGTATAACAACTCCAGATTTCCATTTTTTTATATCAAATACAGTTACACAACTTGTCGATGGTAGCATATGCCCATAAAAATGATTTATATAACTTCCACATTTATATATTTTCACGTCATCGTATTCTTTATATTTTAAAAGCTCAGCTTTTATATAATCATGTCTTTCTTCAAAAATTTTTATAGCGTTTTCCTTATTAGTGACTATCTTTTCTATATTTTCATTTCTATCTATTATAGACTTAACTTGTGCTTTTATGTTATCTAAAATTTCATCATTTAGATTTTGTTTTCCAATTTTAACCTCACAATATAAACCATTAGATAAAGAGTGTTCTATAGTAACTTTACAATTAGGATATAATTCCTCACATGCTTTTATAAAAATGAAAGATAATGTTCTTGTATAAACCCTCATACCATCAGCAATTGTAGTATCTATAAATTCAAGGTTACAATCTTTATTTAACTCAGTACTTAAATCTTTCAATTTATTATCTATTTTTCCTAATGTTATTATCCCTTTATACTTACTGCTTAAATCTTTAGCTATATCTTCTAAGATTACGCCTTTTTTGTATTTATAATTAGATTCACCAATTTTGACATTTATATTACACATAGAATCCTCCCTGTCTTTTTAATCCTTATACTATTATTAGAACGATTTATATTATATAAATCGTTCTAATAATTTAACAGATTCATTTATATCATTGTAATTTATTTCTAGTATAATAAATTGAGGATTTAATTTTATTAAATCTTTTATGCTATCAATACTTAATATTCCTTTTCCAAGTCCAATGTGTAAATCTTTTATACCATCATTGTCACTTAGATGAATTAAATTTAATTTATCCTTTAATTTTGATATAAAATCATCTTTATTTATTAAGTTATGTCCTGTATCATAACAAAATCCAATCTTAGGTACGCTATTAAATATATATTCAAATTCATACGATGTTGTTCCTACATTACATATATCTCCACCTTTTGTATAAGTATTTTCAATAGATATTTTTGTATCTATATCTAAATTTTTGAAAAATTTAATACTATTATTTAAGTATTTTTCTTTATTTTTTTCAAACCTATTTGTTATCACATACCCTACATGCATATTAAAATATTTTACATCTATATTAATTAACTTCTTGTTTAGTTCTAATATAAACTTTATCCAAGACTCTCTTATATAATCTATATTTTCACAAGTATTAAGTTCCATAGGAATATGTATACCTATACTTATATTATTTTCTTCAAATTTTTTAGCATATTTAATAACTTGCTTACATTCATCTAAATTGTCAATTCCTATCTCTATATGATTTATGTATTTATTACACTTACATATATCAATAGCTTTACTTATTTCATGAACTAATGCTGGTATACCTATT
>ERZ1463036.284-NODE-284-length-11354-cov-8.844854_pt1 | contig 11354 bp, 7 predicted proteins | sample MGYA00564485_ERZ1463036 | MGnify/ENA primary metagenome ERZ1463036 (study PRJEB39244, sample SAMEA3635127) | Helicobacter pylori | study: EMG produced TPA metagenomics assembly of PRJEB11511 data set (Assembly of a 5300-year-old Helicobacter pylori... | reverse complement strand
GACAACAAGCCATTGCTAATAATACTCCTGACGTGAGCACGTGATGTGCAACAATTTGGATCTCGGTAAACCCAGCTTTAGTTATAATTTGCAGGTAGTTCTCTTCGGTAATACACCCTCCCATGCATCCTGCCCATGTTGCTTGGAAACGCCCTCGCAGCTCAAAATCAATCTTTTCTGTGAGAATAATATCCGAGATGGCGAGTCTACCACCAGGTCGTAAAATACGGTATGCTTCTTTGTAGACAGCATCCTTGTCTGGGCATAAGTTTATAACACAATTTGAGATCATGCTGTCCACGGAGCAGTCTGCAATCTGGGTTTTTTCCAAGTCAGCAGTGCGGAGTTCGATATCTCGGTCTTGCAACCCTGCTTCAACGATGAACCGTTTGGCTCGTTCGATCATTTGAGGAGCGAAATCTATTCCGATTACCCTTCCGTGCAACCCAACTTTATGAGAAGCTAAAATTACGTCTATGCCTACTCCACATCCAAAATCAACAACCACTTCCCCTAGCTTAATACTTGCGAAGCCGGTAGGGTTACCACACCCGCGTGAGTAAATAAGAGCATTTTTCGGAACTAACGAAAGTACTTCTTGATTGTATAGCCCCTGTCCTACTGCAAAGCCCGAACTGGGCTCAGTTTTGATCTGTCAACCGGATTCTTTCTTCCCCCCACTTTCAGCAAATAAACCGTAGCGTGTCTTAACTATCTGTTTGATCTCTTCAGTTTCCATTCTCTTATCCCCCTTTTCCAGTTATTAGTTATTTATTAATATTTCGAGATGTTCCACTGTTATCCCTTTATAGCAATGCACAGAGAAACATTCTTCCTCCACTGATTCCTCTAGATCAATAGTAGGCCGGTCATCACTCATAAGTTATGTTTCTCCCTCTTAAAATTGCATCCGCTGGTGCTGTTAAGTCACATATAAGAGAATTGTTCAATACTATGTCAAGCCTTATCTTGAACATATTTAAAACCTAGATTTATTGACATTTCAGCTTTTGTAAGTTCTTTTCCAAGATAAGCTGAATGACTAAGCTCAGTCACCCAACCATTTTCTATAATAGTCCAATAAATATTCCTTGAGTCTTGTCCTTTAATAATTCGAAGCAATTGATTAGTATAACTGTAATGTTCAACCAATATTGTGCCACTATCGGTTTTAGGGACGATTACAAAATATCCTGCTTTATCTAACTTAACTTTATTAGGGTCCTTTTCTTCAGCAATTAATATTTCAATCATAGATGACATTGGTTTTTTATTATATAAAGAATAGTATCCCTCACAGTTACAGCTAGTCGTAGCTTTTTCAGAAAGCTCTTCTACCTTCTCTAAAATTTCATGCAAATCTTCACATTCGATCATGTCAATGACTTCTATTTGATCTCTAAAAACATCAACTTCTTGTTTTGTTGTATTGGATAAAACAGGTTTCTTTCCCTTAGAGGCAATAACCTGCATATTATTATCAATACCATTTTCAACAAGTGACAATAGCGTATTCCCGCTATTGTGACCTTCAGAATCCTTGCCACAAAGTACCAGGTACTTGATTGAAGGCACAGCTATCACATTTTTTATAATTTTTTCAACGCCTATATTCTCTGTTTCTGTTTTACCGACAATACTTAACCCCTTTGGTTTTAACTCCGATATCTTGTCAGCTAATTCTTTGTTTCCTAATGTAGATATTGCTACAGGATAATTACTGTTCAATGATAATACATGATACTCTCCAATTGCAGGGAGTGTATCCAAATCAATGTTGTTAACTAAATTACTTTCTATGGAGTAAATACTATTTATCTCAGAAAAAACCTCATCAAAAGCATTTGCAATATCTGCTGACCAGCAGTGCTCGCATCCCAGTCAAGTATATTTAATAGGTTCCATTTTATCTATTGATTTTTCAACTTCGTTTAAAAGCTCCAAAATGTCATCCTTCTTATTCTTTGAAAGCCCCTGTTTCATCGTTTCTAAAGTTCCTTTCATACATCCACACTTCTTGCACTTGGGAAGCTCCACCGCGTTTTGTAGGCTTTCTTTAATACCCTTAATAGAATCGATTTGTCCCATCTTTATTACACCTCCTTAAAAATTATTTTACCAAAACCTTTATTTTTTTAAATTAAGCTATTATACCTCCAGTTACTTATAACCTTTCTTTGAATAATGCAAACATCCACTAAAATCTTAAGATAATAAGAGACCTTAGATTGGGACAAATATAGTAATTTTTGGAACTCGGAAGTACAAATATCCTCTTGCTGCTCCAATAAATAAGGTGTTTATAATCTAATTAGCATATGAAAACGATTCGTGTAAAAAACTATAGTAGGAGTAAAAAAGTGTAAAATATATCGTTTATGCATTGAAAGCACTTGATAATTTAGTTTATAATTAAATTTTTTAGTCACCTACACCTTCTGCTGTTATTAACAGATATTTTAGTACTGAAATTTGCTGCTTTAATTTTATTTTAAAGGTTACTTCTTTTGCCATTTAATTCCTCTCTAAGATGTTTTTGATATCAACTACACTAACCCATAAATGCTCATTTAATATATTATTACTCTAGAGATGAAAATAAAACTTCATATGCTAAGTAGTATTTAATAATGATTTATTAAAAAACAGACGTGTATAAATTAGACTATTATTCCCAATTACTGTACACTAACAGCTATTACATACAGTTTTAAAAATTATTCCCCTAAAATCTTTTTAAACTCATCATTACTCATACCAGATGTGTTTTTAGTAGTAGGATAGACCTTATATAAGCATTTTAAGTTTTTACTATTTTATTTTCATTGTTATTTGTTTTAATATATTATAGAGTTAATTCCATTGTAAAGTCATTTAAATTTTTTAAATAGAATTTGGATTTACTGTAATTTCTCCTAACAAATTAATCACCACCCCATACTTAATATAATTCTATATATGAGAACCAATCCCTTCATGTTTTATTGTATTTTTATTACTTTTTATCATGTATTTCGTTTAAGTCCTAATTATTTCATGCCTTTTGTTTCTGTGATTTTTCTTATAATCCTAGACCCAATATAGGTCGATTCTCAATACGAGTTTCGCTAGAATTATATTAATGCAGCATTAAAGTATTTTATACTAAAACATTTAATATATGTTGGAACATGGACAAATTTTTTAGAATTAAAAAATCAAGAAGATTAATTACTATTTTATTTACAGAGAAATTAAATCTATTTTTAATGTTACTGAAAACCTTGAACATATAATAATCCTCCCTTTTTACTTGCCGAAATCTCTCCATTAGAGATTGCCATTAACATTTTAGTTTTACCGCAAATGGGAAGAAATTTGGTAGACCATTTATTTACATTGCAAATGACCTTGAAAGTATTTATAGTTCGACAACATTAATAAATAGTTATGAACGTCCATATAATTAAAATTAGAATATTACAAACTACTATTTGTATAGTTCAAAATCCCTATGTGTTAAGGTAGTTGTCGTAGAGAAAAAAATAGTATACTGTATAGTATAGACTTTACGAGAGGAGAAATATAGCATGGCGAAGATGATACCAAGGAGATAATTAGGATTCTATAATTTATCATATATATTCAGGAACAGGCATAGATAAATCACCATTTAAAACATATTACCTCACACGGGATCAGCTTCTTTATCTTCGTAATAATCTAGAAGCTACTATATATGAAAAATATAAATATATATAATATAGTCAAATTTGATTTTAAGAATGCACTTGCAATGATCAATGGATTAAAAGACTATAGTTTATTAATACGGAGGTGATTATATATGGATGGCTGGAGTATTTATTTAAATAAGGATATTGTTAAGAAATACAATATCCCATTCTATGGAATAATAGTATGCTATGTGCAAGATTGAGCTGATAAGTATTGTGGAGCTGCTTGTGGAATAGGAAATAATTTTAAGTATATTAAAAACTACAGTGATTATAATGGTGCTGGATATTAAGTTAATTTTCTTATGAATTATTTCAGTTGTAATTATTCTCTGATCACTCATATAGATTACCTCCATAAAATCTATTGTTATAGAGTCTTAATATCTTCCATTTTATAAGTTATTAAGATTTCCTGCTGTTTCAGAAATTTTAAATGTTTAATAAAATCATTTTTAAAATTAAAAAAGAAATAGGAAATGTAACATAATGCTTTTGCGTACTGTTTGTTATGATAATTTTAAAACAAGTTAATATCTTTAAAACTCAGAAATTTACCAATACTATTTAAATATTTGTCATAATATTACCCCCAAGTGCACTTTAATGCGATTATATTCAACTTTGTATACATAAAATCCAATGGTAGATTCCCATTTCTGACTCCTCTTCCTTCTAGTTTTTACTGAAAGCAATAGACAAAGAAAGTTCGTTTTTGCTACTTAAATTAGTGTGTGTGCTAATAAACCTAATATTTTAAGTCACCGTAGCTAAATACTGATTGAAAGCAATATTGTGGCTATTCGTTTTTAATTTGGAAAATAGATTTTAGCTGATTTAAAACAAAATTACTTACCCCTTTTGCATTTTGTGCTTTTATTATAGAATATGCAATTTTAGGTGTAAGAATCTTAGAATAGTATATAAGATATCTTGGTTCCCATGTTGTCGGTCCATATTTCTTCTTGTAATGATGGAGATTCTTAAAACCGTAAAAGCTATTAAATTTCTCATAAATAAATTCAAGTAATTTCCCAGTTACTCCACCATCAGCTGCAACATTAGCAAGAGGTGCTAGACCTAATGAGCCATATTTGACTCCTTCTGATTTCATCTTTTTAAATGCCTCAACTGTAATTTTTTCCATTACTCCAATTGGTGCCTTATTTCTTCTCCTTGTAACATCAGCTAAATATCCTTTTCCACCTGAAAATGGTGAAAATACAATAAACCCCATCATTTTATTTTCATTATCAAAAGCCATAAAATATCTTCTATCCATTGGGTTATCCAATGAAATAGTCCCTAACATAAAAGATAATTCCCCACTCTTTTTATTCGCAAGCCATTCTTTTGAAATGTCAATTATTTGATGCTCAATCACCTTATCTCTTACTTTTTTAGGGCTATACTCTTTTACTTCTATCCCTAAGGTAGATGCATGGTTTATTGCATTTCTGATTTTAGCAGCTTTGCCACCTGCAAGGTTGTATGTTTTAAAATCAAACATAGCCTCTTCACCATATTTTGATATACCAAACCCAAGTTGGGAATATAGTGGAATATGATTTTCGAGTGTTTGACAAAAACAAATATCAAGGTCATTTTGCTTACAATAAGTTATAAATTCTGTAATAAGTAATGGCATGTTTTCATTAGAACAGACAGGATCTCCAACGCAAACAGCAACTCCGGCCGTAATTGTATACACTATTACACCTTCAATATTTTCCCCGAAATAATACTTTTTATCATTTTCAAGTGAAACATAAGAAGTCGGATTTTCACCATACATTTTAAGTAGTTTTCTAACCTTTTCTCTGTCAAATGAAGTAGCGATAGGTTGATATACTAGTGGTTTTAAAACAAAAAATAAAGCAAATAAAATTCCTAACCAATTTATTGTGATTGATGATTTAATATAAACCATTTCTATCTCTGATATACTACCTAATGCTGACGGATCAATTAAAAATAACATCTTTAGCGTACTTTCAATTGCATCATTGAATATATTTGAATTCAAAACCTTAAATCTCAAAATATAAATTGTGAAGCACGTATTAAGCATAATAAGAAACATGACTATCAAACCAAGTCTTATGCCATTTCTTAAACTTATAGGATCAGTTGATCTTTTGAATTCTTTATAATTAAAAGATAAAATTAAAATAACAATTAATTGAATAATATTTATTAGATTAATTACACTATGAAATTTTAGTATGTCTATTAAAATTGAACTTGATAGCATACATATCGAAATTATACATGCCATTTTCATTCTTTTAAATAAGTTATAACTAATAATAATCAACACAAATCCAATAACTACTGACAGTATTCTATGAATGCTAATTGTTTCAATATTTAAAAGTTCATAATAAGTACCTTTATATGGAACATATTTTACCTTATGGTAATAAGAAATTAATATATTTTCAATTCCTAATAGTATAGTAACAATAACTGATATGTTTATAATAATATTTTTAGGAGAAATTGTAGTTCTTCTGTTCATTCAAATGCACATCCAGTCTATTTAAGGTTATTGTATTTACTTTATATTGATGAAAAAATAATTAATTTGGGAAATAGCCTTTTATCAAATTATAATAATTTAAACCCATCCAATTCTACGAAATTATTGTGCTATGCTATCCACTTTGATTTTCAATTATGTTTAATTATAACCTAACATTATACTATAAATTATTAAAATAAGATTAAAATTCATATGTAAGTGTTTTGGTGTGAAATTTATCTTATACTTTCCTATATTTAATATTATCCTCTAAATACATCTTATCCCAGCTTCAGATGTAACATATACCCTCAAAGTCTACTAAATTTATAGAGCTCAGGATGAAGCGATCAAGCTCTGTGCTAACAGCAATGTTACATATGTGGAAACTGATTATTGAGTTTTAACATAAAATGGCTTTGACTCAAAGACTGATATATGCTAATTTAATCAGCATGAGTTAAAGTGCGACGGATAATATCCTGCACTTACATTAAATATTTTAAAAAATATATACTCTATAAAAATTTTCGCATCTTTGTTTTGGTTAATCTGGAAATTTCTTGACTATGGATAGAAATGATATTCGTAAAAGTAAGCAAAGACTTAAGGATACAGAAAGGAGTTTCCCATGTTAAATCAAGAGAAGAATAGGTCAGAGATATTATTAAGTATAGCGATGATAACATACAATCATGAAAATTACATTAGACAAGCACTAGATAGTATTTTGATGCAAAATGTAGACTTTCAATACGAAGTAATAATAGGGGAGGATTGCTCTCCAGATAATACTCGAATAATTTTGTTGGAATATTATGATAAATACCCTAACAAGTTTAAACTTATATTGCGTGACGAAAATATGGGCGCAACAAAAAACTTATACGATGTGCTTATGAAATGCCAAGGTAAATATATAGCATTACTAGAGGGTGATGATTTTTGGACTAACTCGGATAAACTGCAACTTCAAGTTGATTTTTTAGAGGAACATAATGAATACACTGGAGTTTCTCATGATTTTGAGTATGTAAACAAAAATGGTGAACATACATCTATGTCTAATGAAAATGGTAGTGATGTAGATAAAGAATTTACAATGAATGATTTTACTAAATGGGAATGGCCCATTCAAACAGCTACATTAGTTTTTCGTAATTTTTTTATTAATAATAAATACGAAGATTTTAGAATTATATATACAGCACATAATTTAATGGCAGATCGGACTTTAGCAATGTTGATATTAAAAAGAAGTAATATTCTTATTATTAGGAAAGTAATGAGTGCGTATAGGTATATTCTTGAAAAAAATGGAACTAACTATACTTCTAAATTTGAGATGCCAACTAAAAGGAAAGAAAAAGTTAAAATTACTATACGTTATATTAATATGCTTGAAAGGTATTTAAAATCTTGCAGCAATTATAATTTTGAAGATATAAAATTACAATATGTTTGTGAGCGGATAATCATAACTATTAAGAGTCACACATTTGATTCAGTAAAAGATTTAACTGAAATATTACGGATGGTTTCTATAAAAATAAAACTACTATCTTTTTGCTATATATTAAAATTAATTGCTACTTTCCCATTAAGAAAATTGAAACAATATATGTCTAATCCAAAGGAATTATAAAATATGAAATCAAATAATAGATCATTAAAAAGTAAAGTCCTATATGGGTTATTTTGGCGCTTTATGGAACGTTCTGGGACACAAGGTGTTCAGTTTGTTGTATCGGTTATATTAGCTAGGATATTACTACCAAAAGATTTTGGTATCATAGGGCTAATTGCTGTTTATATCCAAATCGCTAGTGTATTTATACAGAGCGGGTTTGGAACAGCATTAATTCAAAAAAAAGAAGTAGATGATGAAGATTATTCATCTGTATTTTATCTTAGTTTAACTATTTCAGCAGTTTTGTATTTAGTACTGTTTTTTACAGCCCCATTTATTGCTAATTTTTATTCTGAACCTATGCTTGTATATATACTTAGAATACTGTCTTTCACTCTTATATTAGGTGTAATAAACAGTATACAAAATGCAGTGATATCACGGGAGATGAAATTTAAAAAAAGTTTTGTTGTAAGCCTTGGGGGAGTCTTGGTTTCCAGTTTAGTAGGTATAATAATGGCTTATCGAGGGTATGGTATTTGGAGTTTGGTCTATTCACAGCTATCAGGTCAAGTTACATCTACTACAATACTATGGTTTACCGTACGTTGGCGGCCTAAATTACTATTCTCTTTTGAAAAAATAAAAGGATTATTTAAATTTGGTTCAAATCTATTGATTTCAGGGTTGTTAGATTCTGTATTTAATAACTTGTTTCCACTTATTGTTGGTAAATTATTTGGCAGCACCATGCTCGGTTATTATAACCGCGGGCAAAGCTTTCCATCGCTGATGGTTGATAATATAGATGGAACTATTCAAGGAGTAATGTTTCCAGCATTGGCGACATATCAAAATGACCGTGTTCAGGTTAAAAAATTAGTACGTCGTATGCTAGTAACTAGCTCATTTTTTGTTATCCCAGTTATGGTTGGGCTTGCAGTAGTGGCAAAACCGTTAGTCTTACTGATGTTAACTGCTAAATGGCTTCCATGTGTTCCATTCCTGCAATTTGCATGTATTACTTATGCATTATGGCCAATTTTCACTGCAAACTTACAGGCTATAACTGCAGTTGGACGTAGCGATATATTCTTAAAATTAGAAATTATTAAAAAAGTTTTATTACTATTGGTTATTTTAATAAGTACTCATTACGGCATATATGCAATGCTAATAGGAAGTGCTATATTATCATTCGTCTCAGCGATTATTAATGCTTCGCCAAATAAAAAGTTGTTAAATTACTCATATAAGGAGCAATTACTTGATATTATGCCATCTATTTTACTTTCTTTTGCAATGTGCGGTGTTGTATTAGCGGTTTCATTACTATCATTTAGTTTATGGTTAGTATTTTTCTTGCAAATAATTGTCGGTGGAGTTTTTTATTTTGGGGTAGCATATCTTTTGAAATTTGAATGTTTTCTTTATATTTTAAACCTATTAAAAACTGCATTTGATAATAGATTTAATCAAAGAAGATAGAACTATTTTTGGAGATAATTCATTTGCGTAAATATTTAGAATTTATAACAACTGAACAATATACTGTATAAAGTGTAAATCACTGTCCGGCTATTACTTCAAATGATCCAAGATGTTCATAGAGTAGTATTATCACTTCAAATAAATTATTTGAAGTTAGCGAGAAAAATTATTTGGGATTTCAATACAGTACCGTTGAATCTAATAACAAACTATAAGAGGAGGGTAACTAATAATGAATAATAAACCAATATTCGTCACTCGTTCATCAATGCCACCAATGGATGAATTTATAAATGAAATAAAACCAATATGGGATACTGCATGGTTAACAAATATGGGTAAATACCACAAAGAATTAGAACAAAATCTTATTCAATATTTAGGTGTGGATAAGATTCAATTGTTCACTAATGGCCATTTAGCTTTAGAATTATTAATACAAGCAATGAATCTAAATGGGGAAGTAATTACAACACCATTTACATTTGCTTCAACTACACATGCAATTGTTAGGAATGGTTTAACACCCGTATTTTGTGATATTAATCCAGAGGATTATACTATGGATGTAACAAAAATAGAAAAATTAATAACAGATAAAACGTCTGCTATTCTACCAGTCCATGTTTATGGGCATATTTGCAATATGAGGGAAATAGAGAGAATTGCTAGTAAATACGATTTGAAAGTAATTTATGATGCAGCTCATACTTTTGGTGAAAAAATAAATGGACAAGGTATAGGGAACTTTGGTGATGCCACTATGTTTAGTTTTCATGCTACAAAAGTATTTAATACTATCGAAGGAGGAGGAGTAACATTTTCAGATGAGAATATTGGAAAAGAGCTATATAAGTTAAAAAACTTTGGTATTCAATCAGAAGTAATGGTAGATGGTGTTGGATCAAATGCGAAAATGAATGAATTTCAAGCAGCTATGGGTATTTGTAATTTGCGACATATTACAGAACAAATATCAAAAAGAAAAACTGTAGTTGAAAGATACCGTAAATTACTTGCAAATATAGACGGAATTAAAATAATGTATGATAAAGAGAATGTACAGTCAAATTATGCTTATTTCCCAGTTATATTTGACGAAAAAGTATTTGGTTTTACTAGAAATGAAGTATGTGATAAATTAAAGGAAAATAATATATTTGCAAGGAAATATTTTTATCCATTAACTAATAGTTTTGACTGCTACCATAATAAATTTAATGTGAATGAAACACCTGTAGCACAACATATTGCAAAACGAGTACTAACGTTACCATTATATGCTGATTTGAGTTTAGAAGATGTAGATATAATTTGTGATATTATATTGAGTTTATCACTTTAAATTAATAATAACATACAAAGAAAGGAAATTATCATGTATAAATCATTTTATAGTATATATGAACTAAATAAAATCGGGTTTAAAAAAGTTGGTGAAAATGTACTTATTAGTAAGAAAGTAAGCATTTATTCACCTCAGAATATGAGTATAGGCAATAATGTTAGAATAGATGATTTTTGTATATTAAGTGGGAAATTAGAAATAGCCAATTATATCCATATAGCATGCTATACAGCTCTTTTTGGTGGGGATAAGGGGATTTTCATTGGAAGTTATACAACATTATCTAGCAGAGTATCTGTTTATGCTAAGACTGATGATTATAGTGGAGAGTTTATGACGAATCCTATGATACCAAGTTGTTGCACTAATGTTATTAGTACTGCAGTTAACATAGCTGACTTTGTAATAATAGGTTCAGGGTGTGTAATTCTACCTGGAACTAACATTAAAGAAGGAGTAGCTTGTGGAGCTCTAAGTCTAATAAATAAAAATTTAGAACCTTGGTCTATAAATGCAGGAGTACCTGCAAGAAAAATCAAGGATAGATCAAAAAAATTATTGCAATTGAAAAATGAGTTTTCAGAGAAATTTGAAATTGAAAATAGATCGGAAGAGCACACGTCTGAACTCCAGTCACCCGTTAGA
>ERZ1463036.283-NODE-283-length-11385-cov-23.753486_pt1 | contig 11385 bp, 8 predicted proteins | sample MGYA00564485_ERZ1463036 | MGnify/ENA primary metagenome ERZ1463036 (study PRJEB39244, sample SAMEA3635127) | Helicobacter pylori | study: EMG produced TPA metagenomics assembly of PRJEB11511 data set (Assembly of a 5300-year-old Helicobacter pylori... | reverse complement strand
AACCTATTGTTTTAAAACAATAGGTTATAATATTTTTAAAGCTATTAGGGAGGAAAAAATGAAAGTGGTAATTTCTGGTTATTATGGATTTGATAATATTGGTGATGAGGCCATACTAAAATCTATAATAATGGCGCTGAAAGAAGAAGATGAAAATATAGAAATAACTGTTTTATCTAGTAATCCCACAGAAACAAAAAAAAACTATAATGTAAATGCTATAAACAGGTGGAGTATAAAAACTATATATAAAGAACTTAAAAATAGTGATGGGCTTATAAGTGGAGGAGGTAGTTTATTACAAGATGTTACTAGTTCAAGAAACATATTGTATTACACTTCTATAATAGGACTAGCAAATTTGATTAATAAGCCTGTATTTGTATATGCTCAAGGTGTGGGACCTATAAATAAAAAATTGAATAAAAAAATAGTAAAATATTTTTTAAATAAAGTACAATATATTTCTTTAAGAGATGAAGATTCTTTTAAACTTATAAAGTCGATAGGAGTAAATATAAAGACAGATATAGTACCAGATCCTGTTATGGGGTTAGATTTTAAAAATATAGATTGTAAATCTAGGGGAAATAGCTACATAATAATAAGTGTTAGAGATTGGTGTACAAAAGAAGCATATTTAAAAAAAATTGCAAAGTCATGTAATGATATTAGTAAAGAAGGTATAAGTATAAAATTATTACCAATGCATGGAAAGTTGGATGAAGAAATAGCTAAAGAATTAGCTAAGATGATTGAATGTGAAGTTGAAATACTTTCACATAAAATGAATATTGAAAATAAATTAAAATATATAAGAGAAGCTAAGTTAATGATTGGCATGAGGTTACATGCACTTATATTTGCAGGTAATGTAGGGACGCCTATGATAGGTATATCTTATGACCCTAAAATAGATTCATACTTAAAACTTGTAAATCAACCTTGTATAGGATGTGTTACAGATGGCATAGACTCAACTGAATTAACTAAAAAATCATTATATATATTAAAACATTATGAGAAAATCAAGGAAGAATTGCAAAGAGATACACAGAAATTAAAATCAACTGCAAAGTTGACTGCGAATAAAGCTATAAAAACCTTTAAAGTATATAAAGAAAAAGGAGAATACAATGAGTAAAGTAGTAAAATATGCAGCTAGTCTGATGCTAGTTACTATATTAGCTAAGGTGGTGGGATTTGCTAGAGAGCAAGTTCTATCTTTTGTATATGGGACAAGTATGTATACGGACATATACGTAATGGCTATGAATATCCCAAACGTAATATTTGCTGCAATAGGAGCAGCTCTGTCAACAACATTTATACCTATATATTGTGATATAAATGAAAACAAAGGTGAAAAAGAAGCTAGAAAATTTACAAATAATATATTGACAATAGTATTTATAATGTGCTTGATTATAGCTATATTAGGAATTATATTTACAAAACCATTGTTAAAAGTATTTGCTTTCGGATTTACAGGGGAAACACTGACAATAGCTATAAATTACACGAGAATATTAATTGGAAGTATAATATTTATAGGGATAGCAAATGTGCTTACATCATATCTACAAGTTAAAAATAACTTTACAATTCCTGGGCTAATAAGTTTACCTCAAAATATTATAGTAATAATAGCTATTATTATAAGCATGAAGTATGGACCATCTGTGATGGTATGGGGAACATTGATAGGTATGTCAATGCAAATTTTATTTCAATTACCATTTGCATATAAAGAAGGATATAGAATAAACCCATATTTAAATATAAAAGATGAGAGCTTAAAGAAGATGCTAATACTTACCGGACCAGTTCTTGTTGGTGTTACGGTGCATCAAGTAAATACTATGATAGATAGAAGTATAGCATCTACTTTAGGAGAAGGTGCAATATCTGCTCTTAATTTTGCAGATAGACTTAATTCTTTTGTATTAGCATTATTTATAACTTCTATTGTTGCAGTTATATATCCAATGTTTTCTAAATTATCAACAGCTAACAATAAAGAAATGCTTAAGAACTATATAGTAAAAAGTTCTAACAGTATAATATTATTAGTTATGCCAGTAGCAGTAGGATCAATAACATTTGCTACGCCTATTGTTAGACTGTTATTTGAAAGGGGTGCGTTTGATGAAAATGCAACGCAAATGACATCAATAGCACTTGTTATGTATTCGGTAGGACTTGTAGCTTATGGATTAAGAGATATAATTAACAAGGTCTTTTATTCATTACAAGATACTAAAACTCCTATGATATATGGAGTTTTAGCTATGGGGTTAAATATTATACTTAATATAACTTTATCTAAATTCATGGGACATGCAGGGCTTGCACTTGGCACAAGTTTATCAGCCATAATATGTACGATGCTTTTATATATAAATTTAGGCAAAAAAATAGGGAACTTTAGGCAAATAAATATAATAAAAACATTTATTAAATCTTTAGTAGCATCAATGATTATGGGTATCGTAGCTAAATATTCTTATGGTTATATAGATACTATATTAGGAACATCTTTAATAAATAGTATAATTTCATTAGGAAGTGCAGTATTAATAGGAGCGATAGTTTATGCAGCAATAATTATTATATTGCGAGTTGATGAAGTTAATATGATTAAAAATATGATAAGACAAAGATTCAAAAGATAGTGGATGAAAATATAAAATTAAAATTTGAAAGGAGAATCTATCATGAAAATTTCAATTTTAATGCCAACATATAATGACAAAGATAGTATAATAGAAACATTTGATTCTGTTAAAAATCAAACTTACCAAAATTGGGAACTTATAGTAATAGATGATGGATCAACAGATAAAACTGAAGAAGTTATAAAAAATTATATTGAAAAACATAACTTAAAAGATAAAATAAAATATTTTTATCAAGAGAATCAAGATCAATTAAATGCGATAATAAATGGGATAAATTATATAAGTGGAGATTATGTTTATATTTTACACTCAGACGACTTAATTCCAAGTGATAATTTCTTTGAAAAACTAACTAAAGTAGCAAATGAATTTAAGCATATTGATGCATTTATTGGTGATTTAATAGTAATAGATGAAAATAGTAAACAGACAGGTATACAAAAGGTAGACTATTATTCAAAAAAAGAAAGTGTATTACCTACACTTATGTTATGGTTAGGTAGAAATTTATATGCAGACTTTATGTTAGCAAAGAAAGAAGTATTTGTTTCAAGTATAAAAGATTCATACTTAACTTGGAATATGCCTTTTTGGACTTGTATGGATGATGATGATAAAATGCTTAATATCAAAAATCTAGAATTTCCGATATTAAAATATAGAGTACATGAAAATAACTATATAAATAATGAGATTGGAAAATTAAACGTTATAAATGGGGAATTAAGAACAGTTACAAGGTTGATGAAGTTTTATAATATACCATTGTACAAAATACAATTTTATTTATATAGAGTGTTTAATAAGTTAGGTATAAAAAAATTATTTATTCCTTTATACTTCAATAAAGAAGAAAAGAATAAAGGAGATATTGTAGAATTTGTAGTAATGAAAAGATTTGGTGAATCATATAAACAAAACAGATTCTTAGATAGTGTAGTTAAATTTTATAAATCCAATACTAAAAGAGAAATACAATTACCTATAATAAATGAATCAGATAGAATATATAAAGGTAAAGATATGAGATTATTTAATAAAAACTTATTAAATGGTAGTTTATCAGAAATATACTTACAGATGTTTGATGAAATGAGTAAAGGATTTGATAGTATAGTTGTAAGGGATGATAAAGAATTAAAGATAGCTGAAGATTTAACTAAGTTTTTATGTATATACTCACATGTAACTATAAAAAAGAGAAGTTAACTTAAAATAGAAAAATATAAAATTACATATAGAGGTGATAATATGGCGATTCCTAAAGTAATACATTATGTTTGGGTTGGAGGAAATCCAAAATCAAGAGATATACAAAGATGTATGAGAACATGGAATAAGCACTTAAAAGATTATGAAATAATTGAATGGAATGAAGAAAATTTTGATATAAATTCTAATGAATTTGTAAGAAAGGCATATGAAGCTAAAAAGTGGGCGTATGTAAGTGATTATATAAGAGCATATGCAATTTACAACTACGGTGGAATATATTTAGATACAGATGTATTAGTCCTAGATGATTTAGATGATTTATTACAAAATAAAGCATTTGTAGGATACGAAAATCCACAATATCCATTTACAGCAGTATTTGGAGCAGAAAAGAACCATCCATTTTTAAAAAGTATATTAGACTATTATGAAGATTTATCATTTGAATTTGATGTAAATGATCAATATAAAAATGTAAATACTAAAACAGTTTCAGACATATTGATAGAAGATTATGGATGTGAACTTGGAAATAAAGAACAATTGTTAAGAACTGGAATAAAAGTATATAAAGATAATGTCCTTTGTAACCCATCAAAAGATTCAAAAACAATACATATATTCACTGGAACATGGTTAGAAGGTCAGAGTAATTTTGTAAAAAATCTAAATAGGATATTAAGGCTTAGACTAACTACAAAAAACAGAGCCAAGCTATATTCTTATTACAGAAATTCGAAATAAACGGAATATATACGAAAAATAGAGAGGAGTTTACCATGATAAATAAGAGTCTAACAAATAAAATAAAATATTATTTGTTAATACTATTTGTAGTAATACAACCTATCTTAGATATACATTATTTATATACTGAAGAAGTGGTGAAAGCTGTAGGGTTTTCACCATCAACTATAATAAGAATGATAATAATAGGAGTATTATTTATTTTAACTATTTTAACGTTAAGAGATAGGAAGGCATGGATTTTTATAGGCATATACTTTACTTTAGTTGGTATATACACTATATTTCATATATTGAATGCTAGAGATTTTTATACTTTAGTACCAAATGACTTAGGATATTCAGTAGTTGGAGAACTTTTTTACATAATAAGAATGTCAATTCCAATGTTAGTTATATTTGTGACTATGACTACAGAAATATCTAAAAAAGATTATGACAAAGTAATAAAAATAATATTATTATTAATATCATTGTCAATTATAATATCGAATATATTTAAATTTTCATTAACATCATATGGTAAAGATATAATATCTGGAAATATATTTGATTGGTTTAATAATGGATACTTGAAATATAACTATTTAGAATTAGCATCAAGAGGTCCATTTAACTCTGCGAATCAATTATCTGCATTATTATGCTTATTACTTCCAACGATGTTTGGAATATATACTTATGATAAAAAAATAAGCAATTTATTAACTATACTATTAACAATATTATCTATGATAATGATTGGTACAAAGGTAGCTTTATATGGAGCAATAATAGTAGTTATTGTATATATTATCATGATATTGGTTGCCAAGTTATTAAAGCAAGATATATTAATAGATAAAAAAATACTTGCTTTGGTTGGATTATCTATCCTCATACTATCAGTATTATATGCAAAATCACCTTCAATAAATAGAGAAGTGGTAGAGAGTGGATATAAGTATAACACTGAAAAAGAAGAAGTAAAAAAAGAAGTAAAAGAAGAAGTAAAAGAAGAAGTAAAAGAAGAATCAAAAAGCAAACATATTTCTAAAAAACAAGGAATGATACAATATGTAGAAGACCATTTTATAGAAGCAAAAATAAAGTATGATTTTATAACACAATGTTATCCGTATCAGTATGACCCAGAGTTTTGGATTGAGATTATGGAATTACCAGTAAATCAAAGAACAGATTATAGATTGTTAGAATTAAAGATGCATCAAAGAGTAATGGATATAAATAATAATCCAAATGATAAATGGCTTGGAATATCATTTACAAGAACAGAGCACTTATTTACATTAGAAAGGGATTTTATATATCAGTATTATTCACTTGGATTAATTGGAGTAATATTATTTTTAGGTCCATATGTATTGATAACATTAGGATGTTTACTTAGAATAATATTAAATCTTAGAAAAAAATTCAATGTAAAACATGTAATGACATGTTTTGGAATGTTATTTATACTAGCAGTGTCTGTTTATAGTGGAAATATTATGGATGCACTTACTATAACTATAATATTAGCTTTTATTCTTGCTAAACTTAAAAAAGACTTATTCATGGTTGAAGAATAAATAGAAAATAAAAATGTTTATAAAAAATATATGTTGCTATTTATTAGTGGGAGAATAGGGTAACAAGTTTAGAATTGTGGAGGCTAAGATGAAAAATTTAAATATACAATATATAAATAAAATAAAATATTATCTCTTAATACTATTTATAACAATACAGCCCATCTTAGATATACACTATTTTTATACAGAAAAGGTTGTTAATATCATTGGATTTTCTCCATCAACAATAATAAGAATAGCAATAGTTTCTATTTTGGCTTTGTTGACATTTATTACATTGAGAGATAAAAAAATCAAGGCAACAATTATTGTATACTTATTACTTGTTTTTATATATACCATATTCCATATTATAAATGCTAAAAGCTTTAATACGCCAGTTCCTGATGATTTAGGGTATTCAGTTATAGGAGAAATTTTTTATATAATAAGAATGTTAATACCACTTATAATTATTATAATAACGATTAATACTTCAGTATCTAGGGCAGATTATGAGAGGGCTATAAAGATAATAATATCATTTATATCATTGACTATAGTATTATCTAATATATTTGAGGTTTCGCTGGCATCATATGGAACCGGTATAATAAAACAAAATATATTTGGATGGTTTACAGGTGCATATGACACATATAAATATTCAGATTTAGCATCAAGAGGGATATTTAATTCAGCTAATCAAATATCTGCATTATTAGTACTATTATTACCTATAATGTTTATAATATATACTTATCAACAGAATATTAAAAATTTATTAATTATAATTTTGACACTAATATCGATGGTAATGCTAGGAACAAAAGTAGCACTGTATGGTGCGATAATAAATATAATTATATATTTTTTGGCTTTGGTATTTATGACAATTATAAGAAAACAGCAATTACTTTCAAAGAAAATATTTGTAGTTTTAGGAGTATCAGTATTGGTAATTACAAGTTTATATGAGGTTTCTCCAGTTATAAATAGACCTAGCTTGGAGGAAAATTATGGAAATAAAAAGGAATTTATACGAATAGATTTACTTAAAAAATATCAAAAAAATAATGAGCATGATAAAGTTATTGAGTTTATAAAAAACAATTATAAAGATGCTAAAATTAAAGATGAATTTATATTACAATATTATCCGTATCAGTATGACCCAGAGTTTTGGATAGAAGTTTTTGAAATGCCATTAATCAAAAGGCGTGATTGGAGATTGCTTGAACTTAAGATGCATCAGCGCGTAATGGATATAAATGGAAATAAAAATGATAAATGGTTAGGTATTTCATTTACAAGAAGTGAGCATTTATTTACATTAGAAAGAGATTTTGTAGCGCAGTACTATTCCATGGGAATATTTGGTGTTATTTTATTGTTGGGACCATATGTACTGGCAATATTAGCATGTGTAATTAAAATGTTATTCCAATTTAAAAACAAATTTAATCTTAGAAACTCAATAACAATCTTTGCTATAATATTTATATTGGGAGCATCTATAAATAGTGGTAATGTTATGGATTGTCTAACAATAACTATAATTCTAGGATTTATTATTGGAAAATTAATGGATGATATGTTTAAGAAACAACAAATAGATGTTAAAAATTAAAGGATATAGGTGGTAAAGTGAAAAAAATAACTATACTTGCTCTACACTTAGGATATGGAGGTGTAGAAAAATCTATAGCATCTTTAAGTAATATATTGGTAGAAAAATATGAAGTAGAAATAATATCAGTATATAGACTATATGATAAACCAGCATTTGAAATAGATAGAAGGGTAAAGATTACATATCTATTAGACCATAGGCTTTCTCCAAATAAAAAAGAATTTAAAGAGGCTATAAAGTCAAAAAATATAATTAATATATTCAAAGAAGGTATAAAGAGTATTAAAATTTTAAAGCTAAAAAAATTAAAAATGATAAAAGCTATAAAAAATATAGACTCAGGCATTGTTATATCAACTAGGGTTGAACATAATGAGCTATTATCTAGATTTGGAAAAGATAATGTAATAAAAATAGCTCAGGAGCATACTCATCACAATAATGATCAATCATTTGTACAAAGATTAGTAGACTCATGTAATAATATAGACTATCTTATGCCTGTATCTAGAGAATTGACAGAGTTTTATACAAATGAGTTAAAAGGCAATAAAACAAAATGTATATATATACCACATAGTTTAGATTATATACCAGAAAAAGCATCAAACCTAGAATCTAAAAATATAATATCTATTGGAAGACTATCAAAAGAAAAAGGATATGATGATTTAATAGATATATTTAAACTGGTTATAGAAAAGAAATCAGATTGGACCTTAGATATAATAGGCGATGGAGACCAAAGAGATGCACTGGAAAAGCAGATAGATAAAAAAAATATGACAACTAGTGTTATATTACATGGATATAGAGATAAAAAATATATAGATAATATGCTATTAAAAGCATCTATATATGCTATGGCATCTCATGAAGAATCTTTTGGAATCGTGTTAATAGAAGCTCAGGCATTTGGTGTTCCATGTGTTGCATTTGACAGTGCAAAAGGGGCATTGGAAATAATAGAAAACAACACAAATGGATATTTAATAGAAAATAGAGACAAACAAGAAATGGCAAATAAGCTAATTAAACTAATAGAAGACAAAGAACTTAGAGACAGTATGGGAAGAGAAAGTAAAAAAAATGCGTATAAATTCTCAAAAGAAAATATATCAAAACAATGGTTTGACTTGTTAGAAAGGTTTTAAATAAGTTATGATAGATTATATAAAAAAAACTTACAGAGGAACTAAAGAAGAATTCTTAAAGGAATTAGAAGCAAAGTTATTAAATGAAGAAAAAGCATTTATAGTAACTGCTAACCCTGAAACTTTTATGAAGGCAAATAAAATTTCAGAATTTGATAAAATTCTAAAAAATGATGAAACTACTATAATTGCAGATGGTATAGGAGTAGTTAAAGGTGCTAAAATTATAAATGTAGATATAAAAGAAAGAATTCCTGGAGTTGAAGTAAGTTATGGTCTTTTAGAACTTGCTAACAAATATAATAAATCATTATATTTATTAGGAGCTAGCAAAGAGGTTATAGAGCTTACTGCAAACAAAATAAAGAATGAATATCCAAGTATTAACTTATTAGGGTATATAGATGGATATGTACAAGATAAAGATAAGGTATTTGATGAAATAGTAGATTTAGCTCCAGATATAGTATTAGTTGCACTAGGAGTTCCTGCACAAGAAATACTTATAGGTAAACACTACGATAAATTTAGTAAAGGTATATTTGTAGGAGTAGGAGGAACTTTTGATGTAATGAGTGGAACTGTAAAAAGAGCTCCTGAAATATTTATAAAATCAAATTTAGAGTGGCTATATAGAATAGCTGGAGATAAAACAAGAATGAAAAGATTCTATGATAGTAATGTAAAATTTATTTTTGAAATAAAAAAGTTAGCAAAAGAAAATAAATAATAAATAATAAATATTAGAAAGAGTGACTATATGAAAAAGATAAAGGTTATGACAATATTTGGAACTAGACCTGAAGCTATAAAGATGGCTCCTCTAGTTAAAGAATTAGAATCGAGAGACCAAATCGAAAGTATAGTTTGTGTTACAGCGCAACACAGACAAATGTTAGACCAAGTTTTAGAAACATTTGATATAAATCCAGACTATGACTTAAATATAATGAAACAGGGTCAAACATTAGTAGATATAACAACTAGAGCTTTACAAAGTTTAAGTGAAGTTATAGCTAATGTTAAGCCAGACATAGTTCTAGTACATGGAGATACAACAACAACATTATCAGGAAGCTTAGCTGCTTTTTATAACCAAGTGGCTGTAGGGCATGTAGAAGCAGGACTTAGAACATATGATAAATATTCACCATATCCAGAAGAAGTAAATAGACAAATAACAGGAGTTATTGCAGATATGCACTTTGCTCCAACTGAAATATCAAAGGGTAACTTGTTAAAAGAAGGGAAGAAAGAAACAGATATATATGTAACTGGAAATACTGCAATAGATGCATTAAAAACAACAGTTAAATCAGATTATAAAAATGAAATATTGGAAAAAATAGGTTCAGATAGAATGATAATGTTAACAGCACATAGAAGAGAGAATCTAGGTGATCCTATGAAAAATATGTTTAGGGCAATTAAAAGAATAACTGAAGAATTTGATGATGTACAAGTTGTATATCCTATACATTTGAATCCTTTAGTTAGGCAAGCTGCTGATGAAGTTTTAGGTGACAATAATAAGGTTCACTTAATTGAGCCATTAGAGGTATTCGATTTTCATAACTTCTTAAATAAATCATATATAATAATGACGGATAGTGGAGGGATACAAGAGGAAGCTCCATCTTTAGGTAAACCTGTATTAGTATTAAGAGATACAACAGAGAGACCAGAAGGGGTAGCTGCAGGTACATTGAAATTAACAGGAACAAATGAAGAACAAATATATTATGATACCAAAGAGTTACTGACTAACAAAGATATATATAATAGAATGAGTAAGTCATCAAATCCATATGGGGATGGAAACTCAAGTAAATATATAGTTGATGCAATTATAGATAGATTAAAATAAAGTAACTAAATAATTGCAAAACCTAATTTATTTAAACTATATAAATATATAAAAAGTGCTGCTGAAGTTTATTCAGTAGCACTTTTAAATTATTAGATAAACAATTTAAATTAACATTATATTATTAATTATCTGTTACAAAACTATTATAATTATATAGTAGTTTATTAGAAAAAATTATTTAGTATTATATTAAGTTATTTTTGATACATCACATTGTCAAATATGAAATCATGTAAGACAGGTAAACACTTATCGGCATCATATCGCCATACCCAACCAGCATTTTTATATATGCCACCAGTACTATATTTTTCCATAGGGAATTCTAATGATTTGATATTAAAATCTCCTATAGTCAAAGCAGTTGCGCCAAGTGATAATATAGTAGTTGGCTTCATATTAGTTTTAATATATGGAAGTATACTATCAACTAATTCTGGATATTTAGTCACAGATAAACTTTTAACACCATTAATCATACCTTGTATAATAGCTCTTTGTCTTCTATCTCTTTCCAATGCACTATCATTTT
>ERZ1463036.282-NODE-282-length-11429-cov-8.451292_pt1 | contig 11429 bp, 10 predicted proteins | sample MGYA00564485_ERZ1463036 | MGnify/ENA primary metagenome ERZ1463036 (study PRJEB39244, sample SAMEA3635127) | Helicobacter pylori | study: EMG produced TPA metagenomics assembly of PRJEB11511 data set (Assembly of a 5300-year-old Helicobacter pylori... | reverse complement strand
GATCTAACGGGTGACTGGAGTTCAGACGTGTGCTCTTCCGATCTATAGATAATATAAACATTCCCATAATAAAGAATATTTTTAACGCTGGTAATAAATATACTGATACAACATCAAGTATAAGCATTACTATAATAGTTGTAGTACTAGACTTATCTACTACCCCTTTATAGAAACTACCATCACCGTCTACAATCATACTATCACCAGTAGAATTAGCAATAATGAAACGTAAGAATGCGTCATATGAGAAATCATTTAATTCAAATGATTGAGGGTATATGTTATGGTTTTTGCCGAATAAACCATTTTCACTAAATGTAGTATTAAATTCAAATGCACAGTTCATAGCTGCTGCAGTATTAAGAACAACATCATTAAAGTTATAGTAGTTTAATAAATTAAACATTCTCTCTTGCATACCCTCTTGAGCTTCAAGAATAAGTTTTTCAACCTTAGTTAATTGATTTTCCTTTAAGCCATAATCAACCATTTCAGATTTAGAGAATACCATAGGTCTTTCCTTAGGGTAACTAGCTGGGTTAATAGGGTCTTGTACAACATATGACTCACCTAAGAAACTTATTTTCTCTGGCTTAGCATAACTACAATCGTACATAACATCTACCCATGGAGTGTAGATATTATATAATCTAGAAACATTTAAATTATGCCAATACTTTTGTCTTAACTCTGGGTTTTTCTTTATCTCAGCATCATCTTGATGACCTTCTTCAGTAGGTACACCTTCATGTATAAATATACCATAAGTTTTATCCCACTCTTTAACTATATCATTACCTTGTTTTAAGTAAGGTATAATATAAGTAAATAAAGATCTCATATCCATAAAGTCTTTTAATTCGCCATTACCCTTTGCGTTGTAGAAGAACTCAGATTTATCTCCACCTAATAGCAAATCTTTATATCCATTCTTAGCACTAGATTCTTCAACTAACCCAGTTTCATATAAAGACCATGAGAAATAATAGAAAGGATTTTCAGACATTAAACCATATGCTGCTAAACCTGAGAAATCTTCTCTAGGGTACTTCTCTGGGTTAAAGTTATCAGTCTTTAACTCATTCCAATAATCTAATGAGCCTACATTAAACATAGGAATAGAGAAATTAAAAGCATCTTGATTAATACCAACATAATCGTCTAAACCCATATCCTTAAGTGTTCCAGCTTTTCCAAATGCTTCACTAACGATACTACTTGATAAAGGAAGTCTAACTCTTAATATAGAATTACCCATTCCACTTGTACTACCGTCTTTATTCTTATTAGCATATCCTAAAGACCTATCAGCTTCATATACTTTCTCATAGTTAGAAATAGATTTCTTTAACCCCTCATTCCAGTTCTTTTTAATATCATTAGTAATATTTAAATTAACAGGCTGTTTAGGATCAGAACCATTTAATCCTCTATGAATATACCTACTAAAGTTTGCAATATCTATATAAGACCTGTATAAGTATACAGAGTCTGGGTCATCTAAATAATTTTCACCACTATAAGTAGAATTAATTAAACCACCTAATAACTTACTGCTATCGAAACCATTTAAAGCATTTTTCTCATCTTTAGTTAACATCAATGACGCCATCTTCTTAGGAGCTTGCCACTTTAACATAATAGATTCAGTACCTTGATTTCCAGTAGCTTGAGCATTCTTTTCATATAATGTTTTTAAATAGTTAGAATAATTATCACTATTAGCTGCCTCATCAATTGCACTAGAATAAGATTCATGCTGTACTAATCCCCAGTAAGTAAACTTCTCCCCATATAAATTAGAAGAAAATCTATTAGAAGTACCAACAACACCATTAATAAATACAATAGGTAATTGAGCCGTCATACAGAATATTATAAAACCTATAACTGCTTTTTGAAATGATAATATCCCTACTACAAAAGCACCTAACATTATAAGTATCATACCCACTAATAAGAAAGGTATAGAATTTTGATATAATCCCATTAAAGAATCTGTCCATGGAATATCAGATAACTCTGGAGTAGTTACATACCCTGAAGTACCCCTATAATTTGTTGTACCATTAATACTTCCTGTTCCATTAGTACCTACCATATCTTCATGCCAACCAATTAAGAAAGCATTTAACTTATTCTTTAACCAAGTAGTAAAGTACCTTAAACCTTCTGTTGGGTGAAGTAAATAATAAGTCCAATCTCTTATAGATGTTAACATAATATCTGATTTAGCTTCAGATGATAATGCTAAAGGCTTATCTGGAATTGCTGGAAGATTAGTTTTATTCATCTTATACCCAATAGCACCAATAGTTATCTTCTTAGCTTCTACACTACTCTCATCGTATAATGATGACCATGCATATGTTACATATAAACCTACCATAGCTTCCTTAGATATACTCTTAGGAACTATAATATCACCATTCTCTATGCTATTATAAGTATTAGTAAATCCATTTTCCTTTGATTTACCCCAATCTGCCATAGACTTCTTTAACCCTGATAAAGTTGCAGAATCATCAGTATAACTAGCTGGGTTAAAAGCAGAGAATTTAATATCATTACCACTATCATCAAAATGTGCTGCCCCTAAATTATCAGTATAAACAAAAGAATCTATAAAACTAACAGTTCTATTTCCAGTAATCTGATCACCATTAACAGGTTTACCAAATACATCAATATATTTAGTATCTATACTAAGGATACCATCTTTAATACCAAAATAGTTTTTAGCTTTAGGATTAGCGTCTATGAAACCCTGTTCAGCTTTCTTTGCCATATCTCTATAACTGCTACCAACACCAACCCAATCAAGAATACCTGAGTTAAGACTAGCATCACTAGAACCCCTAACTTTTCTTAAAGCATATTCACCATCTTTTGCATCAGATGCTATCTTCTTAAGTCTTTTAGAGATAATCTTAGTCTCTAAAGTACCTGATTTAGTCCCATCACTATTTTTCTTAATATCTGAGAATAATTTATTATCATCTGCACCAGTACCCTTATTATCTTGTAAAGCCATTGAAGGAATGTTTGCTAAGTTATAAGCAGTACCCCCTAATCCTTTACCTACTTCTTTACCTTCTTTATCAACAGTAACCCATGTATAAGGATTCATAGCTCCTGGTATCATAATAAACTGATGATTTCCACCCATTAATATTATGTTTCCAAAACAGTCAATAGATAATCTAGTACCATAAATACTCATTTGATATATTTGAGTATCAGAGAAATTATTTATTTTATCTTTATAATCTCCCTCGCTAGTACCCATTTCCTTTTTAGTAAAATCAAAGAAGTTAAAACCATAACCTGCTTCAATATCTACGGATTCTAATGCTTTAACAAAAGCTGCAGTAGATGGAGTAATTTCACTCAAATCTAACCTAAAATCAAATACAGGTGTAGGAGTACCCCCTTTGTTATAAGCAAAATAACCATATTTATACTTACCACTTTTAATTCCATTAAGAACATCATCTTTATCTTTATACCTATCAACTACTCTATCTAAACCACCTAATAATGCATTAAGTGCAGTATAATAGTTTAAAGGCATATTTTTTACTTCTACTAAATCACCTTGATACTCCTCAGAAACGTATAAATTAAGTTCCTGAACAGATGCCCTAGATAAACCTAATAAAGACTCAGTTAAACTATCAGCCATAGCATTACTAAAGTTTAAATTAGTTTGTAGGGCAGTTTTAATATCTTCTTTATTCATAGAAGTAATATCTTCATTAGAACCTAACTCAGTACCAAAAGGAACAAAGAAATTAGAAATATACACCCCTAAGAATTGTAAGTCTTTTTCCGATAATGAAAGCTTATCAATATCTATGTTTGTAGTCTGCTTTCCTGATGCCATATTAATAAAAGCAGATATTCTATCATTTGAATCAGCTTTAACTACTTGAGTTAACACACCTGCAACTAAATTAAAAGATAGAAAGAACAACAGACATGATACTAAGAACTTCTTCTTACTTAACTTCACCTTCTTTTTCAATTTTTTGAAACCTTTCACACCATAACCTCCCTATTTTGAAAATATCCAAGAAAATGAATCTATAACATATACTATTATCTCATAGATTTGACCACTAATTAAGTAACCTAAAGCAATAGACATTACAATAACGGAAGGAACTCTTCTCTTGAAATAAAGTCCCATATAACCTTTATAGTCATTATTTTGCATAACTCCTTCACTTTCTTTAACTGAAGAATATGCTTCCCCACTAACCCATTTAGGTTTACCACTCATACCCCCTTCTAACATAACTCTTACTCCTGGTAGTGCCATATATGCTATATCTACCATAATAGATACTCCAATAAACATAAATATAAATAATGACAATAAACCTAATACAACTCCAAAAACACTTCCAAAAGGTTTAAACCATGACGCTGCTGCTGCAAAATCTGCACTAGCATCAGACCTTAAATACTTAACTGCTGCAGAAGTAGTTGTATCCTGTTCAGCAATGAAGTTGTATACTTTATTCTTTATCTGAGAACCTAGACCACTTTCCTTAGTAGTTAATAATGCTGTTTCCATAAAATCCCTTCGAACATCAACAGGCAATAGAGCATACTTACTATTACTGAAAGATAACATACCATCTTTGCCTTCATAAACAAGTATTTTTGAACCAGCAAGATTATTAGCTTTAGAGCAAATAGACATTACTGCAGTCTGGTTTTTACCAATAAAGGTAATAGAATCTACATCACTCCTATCATCAGCCTGAGCAACTACCCCTCCGAAAAATAAAGATATAAATAATACAAACATTATTAGTAAAACTTTTCGAAAACTCTTACACCTACACAAATGTACCCCTCCTTTTATTTTCTTGTCTACTATCTTATTTTAATCTAAGAAATGAAGGCATCTTTTCTCTATAAGATAATACTATTATCAAAAAGGCTTAAATCTAATATTAAACAGATTTAAGCCTTTAAATATATAATAACTTATTTTAAATTTATGGTATTTAAATACCCCTACTAATCAAAGTATTTAACCCACCTAACTTTCCCTGCATACCATACCCTTAATAAACCATTTAGACAAGCTAAATTCCTTTCACTCAAACCATCTCTATACAGTAGCACCGTTTCTGCCTATACCCCAAAATAAATCTAATAATACAAATTTACACTCATTCATAAAATCACCTCTATAAATAAAAAAGGATTCTGAAGAAACCTTCAAAATCCTTTTAATACTCAAGTCGAGAATATATTCTAAAAACCTAGGAATCCTCTCACAAGGTCAAGTATATATCCAACTAGGGTGTATATTTGCCCTTGGACTAAATATAATAGACAAATACCTAATATAATTAACATAACAACCCTACGTTTAAAGTAAATACCTAGAGCCTGTTTCTTCTCGCCATCTCCATTTCCACCCTCTTCAGCTACTTGAACTGCATAGATTGCATCATGTGAGAATAACTTAGATCCACCACTCTTAGCCTTATCATTGAAGAATATTCTAACTGGTGGAAGTGCAATGAATGCTATATCTGCTACCATTACTAACCCTAAGAAAGCCATTATTAAAACTGCTCCAATACCCATTAGAGTTCCTACAAGACCACTAAATGGTTCATATATTTGGTTAGCAGTAACAAAGTCTGGTTTTGTATTCTTAAGGATTTCTCCCATGAACTTAGAACCAACTCCTTCTTTAGTTTGAAGTTGTTTCCACCAACTTTGTACAGTAGATTCTTCAACCCCTTTAGCTGAATTATCTTCTACTGCTGCATTAGATAATTTTGCAATATCTGAAACAGCCTGACTCTGAGCTTTACTAGATAAACTAGCAAATCTTTTCTCATTCAAATCATAACCCTCAGTTGGTTTTCCTTCAAATAAGTCAGAACCTTTAATACTACCACCCTCAGCTAATGAGTACTCATTCTGAGACATCTTACCATAAACATAAGTAGTAAGATTTTGTTTAGCCTGTTCTTCAGATACTGCTGATGCTGATAGTCCAAAGGTGAAAAGACTAATGAATAATGATACCAACAACATGACAATGAAAGTGCTTTTACTTTCATACCTCTTTAAACTAGACACCATAATCTAATCCTCCCATACTATTTATTTTTCTACCCACTCAATCATCTACCATCTATATTAACCTTTCAGAAATGTAAGGCTATAAGGACTCATAGCCAGTACAATCTTCAAGAATAATACCAAACAGATTACCCACATAATCCATCTAACAATGTTTTCCCACTCTCCTCCAGTTCTAAAAAATTTACTATTAGGAACTAAAGATATCTTTTGAGGAAAAATCTTCTTCCCAGTAACATTTCTAATAGTTGTAGATATAATACACCAAATTCCTTCAGGGGTTAACATATCTAAAATTAAATGACTAATAATTCCTAATATTAAACCCATAGAAACTAATCTTATAATTACAGAATTAGCACTAGATACATCCGTATTAACCATACCACTTGATATAACTACCATAAGTATTAAAAATAAATCTGAATGTGTTTGCCAACTTCTATGCTTTGCATCAAATATTGATAATAATTTGTAAGAAGTGCTTTTTTCATTCATATTATCTGTTATCCTACTCGTGAGATGTAATATCTTGTTTATTGCTAAACTAACTACATCTTTACTAGGAGCAGACTGCCAATGATGATCTAAATCACTAACAATGCTACCATAAATAGCAAATGGATACATAACTACTAATTGAACTAAAGGACTTACATTTGCTAATAACATACCTTTAGATTGCAACATACTGTATCCACCAAGCACACACAACATTCCACCTACTCTATGTGTTTTTCCAGTCATCTAACTCCACCTTCCTTCTAAAAGAATTTAAAGTTACAACCCTTATATTACTATCTAACATAGAACTCTTATTAACTCTAACCTTATATACCCCTCTAGTATACTCGGTATTTCTAAACTTTACTAAACCTCTAATTCCATAAGAATAAAATTTTCTTAAATCTCGAATAATCATTTCTTCATAAGAGGTTAATATTCTAAATACCAACTCTTTCCCTAACTTAGTTTCTTCACCAATATCAGAACTAATATAAGCTAATGTTTCATGATAATACTTTTTTGTATTATCCTTATTAACAAGATAACATATATTTAATACCTTAATACTTTCACCATCATATAATCTTTTCTTAAGCCTATCTACATATGCATCTATAACTCGTCTAACATCAGTCTGACGAACACCAACTACCCTACTTAATGAGTAAATCAAATCTGCCTTATTTACCTTTTCCATATTGCACCTACCTTAAATTTCAACCTCTCTTAAGAAAACTTCAAACATAGTTTTACTAATCTGATTAATAATATACTTGGATTTAAGAGGTTCTTCATCTATAACAGTAACTACATAAGGTAAATCCCTAGGGAGAACCTCAAATCTAAATACATCTCCTACATCTACCAAATACTCCTCGCATAAATCAGAAATAGTATTCTTAATATTAGTTTTATTCATTTGATCTTCAGAAGAAGATACATTCTTTCTATATTTGCTTTTAAAATAATCAAATAATTCTCCCATAAGAATAACCTCCTATTAAGTTGGAATAGATAATGAAGGGATAGCATCATTTAATATCTCTATAAGTCTCATAACCCATTGAGCTAAATTAACACCAGTTCCTAATAGAATACTGCTTGTTAATATAACAGTACATACTGCAAATAATACAAGGAATACAACTCTCTTCTTAAGATAAGAAGTGATAACACTCTTCTTGCTACCTTGTTGCTGTTGCATACCACCTTGCATTCCATATCCACCCATTCCACCTTGAGGACTACCTCCTCCAACTGCTGATGCAGATGCTTGAACTGCTTCATCTGAGACTAATTGGAAACCTTTACTACCACCTTGCTGACCATATCCACCACCTTGACTTCCTGATTTATAAAGTACCCCTCTAAGTACAGGGACTCCAATGTATAAAAGGTCTAAAGCAGTGATTAAAAATATAGCAGAACTTGTAATAGCAATAAGTCCTCCCATCAAATACCCAAAGATGTTTGTTAAAGGAGATACAGTATCAGATGCTTTATTCAGTTGCTCTGAAGTCATAGACCTATGGTTCTTGAAAAACTCAGCGACTCCCGAATCATCCCTAGCAGTTACACCACTAACACCAGCTCTAGATTCTTTTTGAATTTCATCACCTATGCTAATGCTAGTGTTTGGTTCAGCCCTAGCAACAATAGTATTAGCTTCAAAACCAATACTTCCAAATACTAAGGATAAACCAACTAATACCCCACATACCAATTTTTTCTTTTTCAATTTTAATCCTCCTTATTAACTTTTTCTAATTCGAAAAATGACATAGCATCATCTAAAGATACTACCTCTAAAGAACTCTTAAGAGATGCTTGACTTTCTCTAACCTTACTCATTTCTAAAGTCTTTAGATTATCATTCCTAAATTTAGCTTCGTTAATAGGAGCAGAAACAGGTATTGTCACCTTAGGTTCTTCAACCTTAGTATCATTTACAGTATAAATGAATGCCATAAGATTAGCCTCAACATCTCCATAAGACATTTTCTTAATACTGCTTAAAATATAAGAAATATCTTCTAAAGAAAACTGTGAAAATACCTCCAAATATGACCTAATCTCTACATCAGATAAACCTTCAACACTAACATTATTTAAAATATAGATACCCCTAATTGTAAAATTAGTTAAAGATTGAAGGAATAACCCGAAATCATAAGTTGTTTTTATCTTGTACATGATATTAATGTACCCCAAATAATCCTTTTCTATATACGATTTATAAAAATCAAATATTAAATTATCTGAAACTTCTTGGAATTCCTCTGATACAGATTCTCCAGTAGCATTACCACGAGTATTAATAACCTGCTCTAAATAGTTTAAAGAATCTCTAATAACATAATCAGCTCTAGAGCAAATCATTCTTAAACCTTGCATATCATAATCTTTACCAACACTTAAACATACCCTCTTTAATAACCCACATAAATCAGCAGTAGTCGGCTTAGTAACTTTTAATTTAAGCTGACAACGGTTTTTTAACGTTTCTAACATCTTTTGAGGATCTGTAGTACAAAAGATGATAAGAACTTTATTAGGTGGTTCTTCTATTACTTTAAGTAAACGAGTAGCTGCTGCCATTGTCATAGCATGACATTCGTCCATCATATATATTTTCCAACCACCACCATAAGCTGGGTATTCAATTTCCTCAAGTAAAGCATCCATATCTCCCTTACCTGACTTATCTGTTACGTCAATTTCTTTTATATCTGGTAACATTTCAGAATTACCATTCTCTATATAATCCTTCATATTAATACAATTAAGACACTCTCCACAAGGACTACCATCTTCATTAGGATTCTCACACATATACCAAGACTCAAGTATCCTAGCTAGAGTGGTCTTACCACAACCAGTATTACCAGTTAATAATATACTTTGAGGTTTCTTACCTGATGCCATAATTCTTCTAACTGTCTCTTTTATTCTTTCATTACCTACATAACCCTCTAAAGTATTGGGTCTATATTTTCTAGCAAAACTAATTTCATCATTCATATAAATATCTCCTTAATTCCTATCTAAATTTATACTTTCTACTATACCCTATATAAAGGGAGTGTCTTTATATACACTCTTTAAACTCTACTATTTTAATACTAATAAAACTCTCTGAAGAATAACCAATCTTTAATGTATAACCTATCTTCTTTTAAAATAGTCTGACTTTTAGCAACCCATCTATCAAATAAATAATAAGCCTTATCGGAGCATTTACTAATAAATTTACTATCTACCTGTATATAACCCTTAATATCATTCTCTCTTAATTCCTTACACATATTAATACCCTTATAAGGATTTCCTTTTCCTATACCTAGTATATTTTCCAAAGTATACCTTCTTTTATATAAATAAAAACCCTCATCAAGAGCATCACTTAATTCCTCAGTATCTAACTTTTCAAGTTTACCCCAATCTATACTTAATATTTGTACTTGCCTCTTATCTGTTTTACTAAACTCTAAAATACCTTTATCAATAAGAACAAAACACCTTAATAATATATCACCTTTTTGTTTCATATTGATATAAAACTTCCTCAACATCTAAACACCCCCTAATCTAAATAAAGGGTACTCCTAATAGAAGTACCCCGTATTATTATTAAGAATTTACCTCATTAACCATTAAACTGTAATTCTTAGATATAGAATTTACATTAATATAACCTTCCATCATATTCTCTAAAGCCACCTCTACCCCTATTTCACTTAGTACTGGACTGTTATTTTCTATATTCTCCTGTAACTCATCATACTCTATTTCTACTACAAACATTTTCTTCATAAAAACCAACCTCCCTATAAACTATACTTATATTTTAATACATTTTCTATAAATATGTAACCTATTCTCTACTATAATTAATTCTGAGCAACGAAAAAGAGTCAGTTTAAACTGACTCTTTTCCTACACACTAACTAATCTATTTCATATTTCCAAAGTAATTAAATTGGAATTACTTTCTTGATTGAACAAATGCTAAGAATGCTTGAGCGTTCTTGTTTGCAACTGTTGTTGGATCTACTGAATCCTTTCTTCCACCTGCAGTCTTTCTTACTGCTGTTGCTGCTAATGGTGACCATTTTTCAAATCCTGGTTTGATAGTTCTGATTTTTCTAGTTACACCATTCATTTCTTGTTTTACGAAAGTTAATACATCTTCGATATCGAAGTCTTTTATTGATCCAGTAGCTGCTCTTAATGAAACTCTTGGAACTGCTGCTGCTGCAGATGCAGTTGCAACTTGTCCTACTTTAGTTTTAAGAGATTTTGTTTGGTATACACATGATACTGGCTTTTCTCCACCATCACATCCACCATTGAATTGAGGTTGTGATAAAAGTAATGCTGTTTCAAATGGAGTTAAAGCAATTATTTCTCCTGCTTTAGCATCTCTCCAGTTCATTTCTTTAAAGTTCATTGGATCGTTTTTGAATCCTTCGTTAGTACCACACTCTGGAACTTTCATATCCTTATTAACTTTGAATTTGTAACCAACGATTGTTGAAGTAACTTTTCTTTCATCACTTCCATCTGGTAATTTAATTCTAGTTGTATCTGGATTTGAAGGGTCTCCTAAAGGACAAACAAATGATAAATCTCCTCTAGCTGATCCAAATGTAACATCACTCTTAGGAGCTTGTGCTGCCTCTGTTACCTTTTCTTCAACTTGTTGTTGTGGTGCTGGTGTAGCAACCTTTTCTTCATGTTTTTTGTTTTTAATTTCTAATGCCATAATTAACATCCTCCTTATAATAACAGATCGGAAG
>ERZ1463036.280-NODE-280-length-11434-cov-8.309869_pt1 | contig 11434 bp, 9 predicted proteins | sample MGYA00564485_ERZ1463036 | MGnify/ENA primary metagenome ERZ1463036 (study PRJEB39244, sample SAMEA3635127) | Helicobacter pylori | study: EMG produced TPA metagenomics assembly of PRJEB11511 data set (Assembly of a 5300-year-old Helicobacter pylori... | reverse complement strand
TTAAATTCAAAATCTGGTTGCCAAATTTGTCCTACAAAATCATTAGTAATAGGATCCTGCATCGTCCGCTTAATATAAAGAGGTATTCTATCTCTTGATGCACCTTTAGCCACTACCCTTACCTTAACATAGGATAAATGCTTTAGGGCTTGTACCCCTGGCAAAAAAATCTCCCAATTTCCATTTTCTTTTCTTATCAATGGATGTGTTTGAGGATTCCAAGAGTTAAAATCGCCAATTAAATAAAGAGCATCAGCCATAGGAGCCCATTCCCTATAAACCCATCCATCCTTAATTAAATGAAACCCGTAAAATAAGTCGCCACTCGCAAAAGACTCAAAGCTTTGATTATTACCAAGTAATTCTTTTTTACAAGATGTATAACGTTCCACTCTAAGCCTAATATCACTTTCAAATGGCTTGAGATATGGATCAATCTCCATTATTTTGATGTTTTTATCTTTATAATCCTCCATTAAAAAATTCCTTTCATATTTGAAATTATTACAAACTAAAATATTTATTACTAATATATCTAATTCGACTAAATATTATCAATTCCTTTGTTCTTTAAATAAATAAATAAATAATAAACTCAAAAATTATTATAACGGCTTAAATTTAGTCTGTTAATAATGAAAATATTATAGCTATTATGTTTTTCTTACTTAATATTATATTGTTTTATAAGGGCATTTATTGTAGCTGAACTAGCTATAAATAATAACCCGGTTTGTGGTGCAATCATTGTAAAGTCAACCAGTCCATGCCCAATTATTACAGCTTGAATACCCGCTAGCATTGGAACCAATCTACAATTTTGTGCATAAAGTATCTTTAAATTTCGGAATAAATTAATTTTCATATAGGTATATATGAGAAGCCCAACAGCTCCAAGTGTTGTCATAATAGTAATCCAGATATTATGACCGTGGTATAATGTTGCATAATAATACCCTTTCATGAAGTTTGCACCATGGTCAGTTATCCCCATAATTCCCCAACCCGTAAAAGGCTTAAGTTTTATCATTTTTAAACATCCATTCCATATTCCAAAACGGCTATTAAATGAGTTATCGAAATCATGTCCGGTTACATTTTTAAACATTTGTGGTGGTACAAAAGTAATTACAGCCGTAATTATAAATATTGTGATAAACAGCCATATATCTTTTTTATTACCCTTAAGTAGATAAAATATAAAAACACCAAATAATAACCCCATAAAAGCACCACGAGATCCCGTTAAATACAATGCAATAACAAATATGATTGTTGCTGTCTCATAAAATAATTTCTTGGTTTTAGATCTAATGCTACAAAAATAAATACCTACGAGAATCATTATAGCAAACCAATTCCCCGCTACATTAGGATTCCCAAATGTGCTATATATTCTACCATTAACTGCTGGCTGAGCTATGCTTTGAAGAAATACCCCCCAAATATTAAAATTAAAATACTCATATAACACTTTCTCACTAATCCCAAAAATTGCTGAGAACAGTGAAAAAAACACTAAATACATATATATTTTTTCTACTATATTTTCATTTTTACAATAATTTTGTAAAAAAATACTAATACAAAGATATATAAAGAGAGCAAAGGATGCAACAATTGATGTAAAACTATAATTTATAACTCCTACTATCAAGGACCAAATAAATAGTAAACAAAGTCCTATATTCCAATGATTTTTGTCTATCTCAATTTTTTTAAATAACACCATATATGTCATATATAATAATGGTATTATGGTCGTATAAGGAGAAATGATTGTTAATAACACTAAAATGTCCATAATAAAGCCACCTTCATCTCTAGTCAATTTTTTCTGTAAGTACTCACTATATAATACTAATATATACCTTGTCCCTCTTTCTATTATATACTAGCCCTGGTATTATTGTTTACTTTATTAAAAGAGTATATTATTATTCTACAACTTACAAGCACTAAAGCTACTCTGGCTAAAACATCTGTAGGATATCATTTTTATTATCCCCATTCCTCCATTATATCTATTTTCCCATATTGTTTCAAAAAAAACAAATGTAGCAAAGAATTACCTTTGCTACTAAAATGGCATAATAAAAGTCTTTCCTGTTTTAGGATTTTTAGTTATATATACATCTAATCCGTAAACCTCTTTAATTATATCTTCTGTTAATACTTCCTCTGGAGTTCCATCTTTGTAAACTCCACAATCATGCATTAGTATCATATGATTGCCATATGCAGCCGCTATGTTCAAATCATGCAGCACAGCAATAATTGTTATATTTTTCTTTTCATTCAATTGTTTTAATTGTTTCATTATTTCAATTTGGTGATGAATATCTAGGTGAGAAATAGGCTCATCTAAAAGAATTATTCCTGTTTCTTGGGCAATCGCTCTTGCCACTACCACTCGTTGTCTTTCTCCGCCACTTAATGCATTTATGCTTTTATTTCTAAGATCCCAGGTATTTGTAATTTTCATAGCTTTTACAGCTATCCCCATATCTTTTTCACTTTCTGAGGAGAATCTAGAAATATGAGGCGTTCTTCCCATAAGAACTATATCTTGTACTGAAAAATCGAATTCAATTTCTGTGCTTTGCGGTACCACTGCCATTTTCTTTGCTAAAACCTTTGGTTTTATCTGGGTTAAGTCCTTTTCATCAATAAAAACTTCACCGTTTTCAGGTTGGAGTGATTTTGATAATATCCTTAGAAGGGTAGTTTTACCTGATCCATTTGGTCCTAGAATAGTGTGAAATTTTCCTCTTTCTATGTTTATATTAATATTGTTTAATACTTCTTTTTCAAATGAAAAACTTACGTTATTTATCTCTATCAATTACATCGCCTTCTTCTTTGTTCTATATAATAAATATATAAAAAATGGAACTCCAAAAATTGAAGTAATAATTCCAACCGGTATTTCTGATGGAGGTACTACTGCTCTTGCAAGCGTATCGCAAATTATTAAAAATATAGCTCCCCCAAGTGCAGAAAATGGTATAACCACCCTATTATCTGGTCCCAAAATCATTCTAATAGAATGCGGCACTATAAGGCCTACAAATCCAATTATCCCACTTACAGATACGACTGCTGCCACCATCAAAGTACTTATTAAAAGTATATACTTTTTTAATCCATTTACATCTACGCCAAGACTTCTAGCACTCTCTTCTCCAAGCAGCATGATATTCAGATCTCTTGAAAATGTAAATATAAGTAAAATTGAGGGGACTACTATTATAAATAGTAAAATTACCTCGTTCCAACCAGCTGTTGAAAAACTTCCCATCGTCCACATAACTATTTTTTCAATATTATCTCTATTAAAGGTCATCATTAATGAAATAAGAGATGATAATAGATAATTTATAGCAACACCTGATAGCAAAAGTGTGGTAACTGGAACTTTTGTACCGACTCTCGCAATATTATAAACTAAAAAAGTAGTTATTATAGCACCTACAAAAGCATTGAATGCTACCATGCTCATCCCTAAAAAATTGATTTCATTAAGAAAAACCATGGTTATAGTGGCCCCCAGTGCAGCCCCAGATGAAACTCCGAGAATAAAGGGGTCTGCCATTGGATTTTTAAAAATACCCTGAAAAGAAGTACCAACCACCGAAAGTGCTGCTCCTACTAAACATGATAAAATAATTCTAGGAAGTCTTAAATTCACCAATATGATTGCAGATGTAGGATTAATTCCGTCTAAGGATACAATCTTATTTAATATTGGAATTTTACTTATTATAATTAGGGCCGTCTGTTTTAAAGAAATATCTGCCACCCCAAAATTTGTTGCTACAATTATTACAATTAGGAGTAATACTACTCCTACTGAAAAAACTCTTCGATAATAATTCTTGTTTTCTATAAACGTCATGGTTGTTTAACCCCTTTTATTTGAAAAGTTCAGGATGAACTAATTTAGCAATTGCTTCAAGTCCTTCTGCAAGTCTTGGTCCCTGCCTAACAATAATATTTTCATCAATCTCCAATAATTTGCCGTTCTTAACTGCTTTCAAATCTTTGTAACCATTGGTAGCTTCTATACCTTTTTTTGAATCATAGCGCTTAGAACAAATTAGCACATCAGGATTCTTTTCTACAAGTTTTTCTACACTGTAGTTCCAACCAACTACGTCATCCGCAGCATTTTTTCCACCAGCAACTTCTATCATATTACCTATGAATGTATCTTTTCCTGCTGTAAAATCACCATTCTTTCCAAATCCTGCTACATAGTACACAGTTGGCTTCTTAGCATCCTTAACCTTATCAGTTATTTCTGCAACTTTCTTTTTCATATCTGATATTACTGTCTGTGCTTTCCCACTAGCATTTACAACCTGGCCAAGTTTTGATATTGTACCATATACACCATTAAAATTTTCTTCACCACCAAGTGCTATAACCTTTATATTAAGAGCCTCTAATTTTTTAATAACAGCCTTATCAAACAGAGCTGATGCAATAACTACATCAGGTTTTAATTCAACAATTTTCTCTACACTTGGTTGTAATAAATCACCAACAGACGGAACCTTAAGGACCTGCGCTGGGTAATCATCGTAATCACTTCTACCAACTAAACTATCCCCTTTACCAAGTGCATATATTCCTTCTGTTATATTGGGTGCAATTGTAATAATTCTTTTAGGTTCTTTTTCAATGATAACTGTTCTATTATATGAGTCAACTACCTTTAGCGGATATACTACAGCGTTTGTTTCCTTTTTAGTAGTATTAAGAGCCCCTTTATTCTCACCCTTACTGCCACACGCGCTAAATACAACACAAATAAAAACAGCTAAAACTAGACTTATTATACTTTTTCTTTTAGACATAAGTTACCTCCATAAATTTTAATTTTTTAATTACTTATTTAATTTTAATTGGTATACCACAAACCACCATGTGAACTTCCTGAGCCCTTGATGCAATATACTGATTAACTCTACCTGCAATATCTCTAAAGACCCTTGCCATCTTGTATTCTGGTACAATTCCAGAGCCAATTTCGTTAGTTACAAGAATTATTGTTTTTAAGTTTTTTTCTGCCTCGTCAAGAAATACTGATACCTCTTGTAAAATCCCCTTTTCCATTGCACTTATAGCTTGATTATTAAGCTCATCAAAATTATCCCCTGCCTCATCAAACATAAGATTTGTAGTCATTATTGTAATGCAATCTAATAAAATCGTATCAAACTTCATTTCTTCATTATAGAACACCTGTTTTAAATTCTTATAGCCTTCAAATGTATACCAATTAGCTGGTCTTCTTTCTTTATGTTTTTTTACTCTGTCCTTCATTTCATCATCAAACGGAATTGAAGTTGCAATATAAAGTACGTCGCCCTTCTCTTCTTTAGCTAGCTTCTCAGCATATGTACTTTTCCCACTCCTTGCGCCACCTGTTATAAGTATAATTTTTTTCATAGCATGCTCCTTATTGTTTTAATAATACATTCTTATGTGAAAAAAACAGCAAATAAAAAAACCACACCTCAAGGATGTGGAATAATGCAATTGAATTTTTCACATATTGGATAACCCAATATTATTGTTAAATCACGCATTTTTCATCCTCCCTCCGAAGACTAAAATTTTAAGCATTAGGCAGGTTTACTGGCTTTAGAATCATCTTACTCTCCAACCTTCTCAGTTTCCCAATGGTTCTTTGGATTTCATCCTCTAATACAGTAGCGGTGGGCTGCAGTGGTTTTTTTAATCACTTTCCCTTTTACCCCCTATTACAGGGCACCTAAAGCAATATTAAATTTTTATTAATTTTACTATCGCTATTGTAACATCAAAAAAATATTAAAGCAATATTAATTATTCTACCTACTTGCTAACGCTATTTCGTTGTTTTATTTAAGTAATATTCCATTACTCCTTTTACAATAGGTACCACATGGTGACTTCCGCCTTTATCTTTAACGTTTTCCATTAACATTGATACTACTATTTTAGGATTAGCTGTATCCATACATATAAACCATCCATTTTCTTCTGCAGCTTTATCATTGTCATCTTTCTTGAGTTCTGCTGTTCCAGTTTTACCAGCAAGAGCTATCCCATCAACCTTCGCCGCATGACCTGTACCATTTGGGTTATCGATAACTCCAGTGAGACCATCTTTTACAAATTTTATATTATCCGTGGAAACTGCATTAGCCTTCCATACCTTAGCCTTTACCTTTTCATTCAAACTTTCTAAAGTTGGAGACATAATATTTCCATCGTTAACAACTGTGCTGTACGATAGTGCAAGGTGAAGTGGGCTCATAAGAACCTCCCCCTGACCATAACCAGTATCTGCTAATGCTACGTCATTTTTAATGTTGTTACCATTGGCTACTTGTGAATTTGCTATTGGATAATCTATTGGAAGCTTTTGCCCTATTCCAAAATTGTTGCATCCTTTTATAAATTCCTCTTTACCTATATTAAGAGCTGCCTTTGCGAAATATATGTTATCAGAATATACAAATGCATCCTGTAAATTCACTAACTTTCTCGGTTCACCAACCCTAGTAACCTTATTGAGTCCCCATGATTTATCTGGTTGCCACTCGTTTCCCGGTATGTTAATAAGTTCACTAGGTTTTATCTTCCCTTGATCTAACCCAACTGCAGCCGTTATCAGTTTAAATGTAGATCCTGGAGAATATACAGCCGTAAATCTATTTTTAAATGGATCCCCTGTTTTTTCCCATTCTGCCTTTTGGGTATTAGAAACATAAGTGGTAATTGCATTTGAATCATATGACGGGGAGCTTACTAAAGCCAATACCTCTCCAGTTTTTGGATTTATTGCTGCACTGGCTCCTGGCTCTTTATTCATTCCTTCATATATTTTCTTCTGGAGTTCACTATCTACTGATAATGTTATATTTTCACCTGCTTTTGATTCTTTTTTAAGAATTACAACCTTATCGTTATTATTTTGTTTTGATATATATATTGTTGCCCCATTTTCGCCCTTAAGCCTATCTTCATAAACCTGTTCAAGACCAGCCTTACCTATTAAACTAAATGAGTTATACCCCTTACTAGCATTCTTTTGTAGTTCCTCAGCAGTTATCGGCTTAATGTACCCTATAAGCGACCCTAAAGCTTCCCCACCTGGATATACTCTACCTTTAGGTTTGTTTTGGATTACCCCGTCAAGCTTCATAACTCCATCTATTTTTACTTTTTCAGTGCGTAGTATGTTAATAATTGGTGTAAACTGATTAGAATTTTCATTACCTTTTAGTTTATTCTCTATGACTGAAGCATCAATATCTAGCGCCTTAGCCATCTGGGATATATTAACATCCTTGTTTTTAACAAATCTAATAGGTTCTATCCCAATCGTAACTATTAAATCAGCTACTGTATTTATTGCAAGCGGTTTTTTATTTCTATCATAAATTTGTCCGCGTACAGCCACTTCTGGCTCTACCCTAACCTTGTCTCCCGCTTCCATACTAGGAAATATCATTTTTTCATTCCAAACAATTGTCCACTGCTTTTTATTGTTAACTTCTTCCTTTACCATAGTTGCCTGGTAACCTGGCATTTTTAATTGTCCTGCATCAGTATCCATAACTATGGAAAATGGTATGTTTATAGTTTTTTTATTGTCATCCTTAATCTTATCTTCATTCTCAACTTTAATAGATATACTTTTAGCTTCTATTCCACTATAAATATCATTGTATTTATCTACAAATTGCTTTTCAGTTATTGTTTCCTTAGTTTTAACTGAAAGCATGCTATACATTGTTTTGAAATCCTGCTTTACCCACTTATTCTTATATGTATCAAATGTTTTTGTTGCACTATCCGCTTTTGTAAAAAAAACAAACATAAATACTGCTATTACTATTAATATAATTCCTATCGCTGTAAAAAGAATTACTTTTAAGTTTTTTTTCGACATTTTTTTACCACCCCTTACTTATTATAACACTTGAACCGTACAATTAAATAGGTGCGATTTTTAAAAGTTTAATTTTTTTTCATATTATACAACTATATATATGATAATATCAACTAGAGAATTAATACTCTCAGGATGCTATTTCCAACACATGTTTGCCCCTATTACTTATGGTTTATTTAGTATATAATAACTATTAATTGATACAATAACTATTATACTTATTTTTAAGGAGGCATTATTATGGATAAAAAAGTTTATACTAAAAAAAGTAAAGAAGAACTAAAGAAGATCTTAACTCCAATTCAGTTTGAAGTAAGTCAGGAAAGCAGCACTGAAAAATCTTTTGAAAATGAATTTTGGAATAATAAAGAAGAAGGCATTTATGTAGATATTAATAGTGGAGAGCCCTTATTTACCTCTCTTGATAAATTTGATTCAGGTTGCGGATGGCCTAGTTTTACAAAGCCTGTTGAGGATGCTAATGTTAAAGAAAATAAGGATACAACCCATGGTATGATGAGAACAGAAGTGAGGAGTAAATATGGCGACAGCCATTTAGGACACTTATTTAACGATGGTCCGATTTCCAAGGGTGGATTAAGATATTGCATAAATAGCGCTTCACTAAAGTTTATACCAATTCATAAGCTCTGCGATGAAGGGTATGGAGATTACTTAGAATTATTCAAAAAATAAGGAGAGCGTTTATCGCTCTCCTTCTAAACTGTCGTTAAATCATCTCCTGCGGAGCTGCATATTAACGACTTCAGAAGGAGATTTATACTCCCACTGAAGTTTTCTATTTGTTAGGGCATATAACTCCCACTTATAGAAGTGGGAGACTTTCCTTCTAAACTGTCGTTAAAAGTATACCTATAGTTGTGATCCATTAATAGCTACCTGCTGATTATCCAAAACAAATATGTTGCCTTTCCATTTTAAAGTATTTAAAACATATCCTAATGAGTCCGCATGGTATCTTCCAGCTATTTTTTGATAACCCAATAGCTCATATACTTTATCTGAATCAAAATCCACAGGATATAAACCACTTATAGGATCCACGAATCCATTAATTGGGTTCTTTAGCTTTCCGCTTTCGTCGTATATTTCATTTAAATAATCAGCGTCCCTATTGGATATATCTATAATGTATTTTTGGTTGTTTTTCTTACTGATAACTTCTACCTTATAATTATCTTTATACGTAACATCGTATTTGTATTGCTCATTATATACATTAAAGTCAAATAGTAATTGTGCTTCATTGTTAATAAACGAATAAATGTAATAGTACATTATTCCACCACTACCACCTGTTGCAATACTTATTAAAATATCATCTACACCATCTCCTGTAAAATCCCCCAAAAATAGTGTAGGATTATATCCTGCATTTTCACTAAGTGGTATACTAGCAAACCCACCTGTCATTCCATCTTGAATTACAAGGGTTATATTTTGAGTATATGGACTATCTGGCGTCTTTATACCTGTTAAGTACACAGCATCTGTTATTCCATCACCATTTACATCTCCACTTGCATAACTAGCAATGCTCGGATTTATCCTATTATATCTATTATACATAACTACTCCTTTGCATTATAAGATTTATAAAATATCTTATGAGCTAAGCAGTAAATTGTTCCATCTATTGATTTTTATATGCCTTGTAATTAGGCGAGTCTTCGCCAACTACTTTATCTAATTTCCAATTATATCCTTTATTGGCATCGTAAACAAGAAAATATAATGCTACAAAAGAAACGTTTTTGTTTTCATTCTTTTTCTCATCTTTATAAGTAATACTTCCATAAACATATTTTATATTATCTAATCCCTTCTTAGACAATATTTCATTAGATTTAAATGTCTTCGCTTCTTCAGCTGTTATTTTATGGTTATTAGACCACCAGAAAAATAAATTACTCCCCTCAATTTCAGCATTAGTAATAGAGGGTACTATTATCCCTGTAGGCACATTGTTTATTGTCCCACTATCAACTGTGGTTTTTGACTTTCTTAAAAATGATATATTGGTGAAAGTTATTGAGAAAGTATAATTGGTTGATAATACCAAATTTATTTCTCCTACTATATTTTCCCTCTTAGCAGTAACAGTTAATGTTCCATTTTGCACATCAAACTTTTTATCAGATATATTAATGTTCTTAGTAAACCTATCATTTATGGCAAACCCTTTGCCACCAAAAAAACTTGAATAGGATACTGATTCTCCCACTCCTTGCTCTTTTATGGTTTCAATAACCTTTTCATCAGAAAAAGTCGGTGATAAGACTAATTTAGATCCCTCTGTGCTGTTTTCTTCAATGGTATCAATTCTCCAAGTTTCGTTTTCAAAAATAAGCTTACACTTTATCTTTCCTGTAGAAACCAGAAGCCCGCTATCTATAGACGCTGTCACCAAAATTTCTTCTTTTTTGTTTTCTAAATCCGGTGTTCTTGAAATCATGCCAAGATTTGTGACATCCTGTCCACCCATTTTTTTTGATGTATCTGCAATATTAATACTTAATTTTTTTAATCCAGCCCAAAACTTCTTTTCATTCATACCTACTAACGGTTTCAATGAAATAACTTTCTCAACTACAATTTTAGGGCTAATCTTCCATTGATTTCTTCCTTCATCATTATATACTAGAGCCAGAGAAGTCTTTGCCTCAATAGCACCATTGTTTAAAGTTAAATCTACTTTTATGTCATCCTTAATCTTATCTGTATTTCGACTATTTATCTTAAAGCTTTTCATATCATTTTTGTTTATTTTTATGACTGTTCCTTTAGGAAGAGTTACTACTTTCCCTAGCAAGTCTTCTTTTATTCTCGCTTCATCCACCGGTTTAATAATGGAAAATGTGTATGCAAATACTGCTACTGAAGTAACAACTAATAATGCTATTATAGGTATAATTACTTTCCTATGCACAAATGTTTTCTTAAAATAAGCAAAAAACTTATTCATTTTATCCCTTTTTATATTTTCCTCAGTTATTGCAGGCATTGCTAAAGTATCCTGATGTTTTTTCTCTTTTTTGTCCGCTTCAACTGTCTTTTCTTTATCCCCGTTATTAATTTTATTAGGAATCTGTTCATCTTCTACATCTATTTTTTCTTCTATTTTCTCTCCACAATACGGGCAAAATTTTAATCCATTAATATTAGTAAATTCACTCTTACAGCTGTTGCAAACCATTTGTTCCCTCCAAACATTTATATAAAATAAACAATATGTTGTATTTAATATATTATAGCCTGTTTGCATACTATGTTCAAACATATTCACATTACTGACTGTAGATAATATTAAAAACTAATATATAATTTTCACTTACTAATTTTCTTCATATGAAACTGGCACATTATTTATTCCAAGTTCTTGCGCTGCTGCGTATTGATCATGCCCAGACACAATAGATCGGAAGAGCGTCGTGTAGGGAAAGAGTGTCCTAGGTGTGT
>ERZ1463036.278-NODE-278-length-11472-cov-7.547342_pt1 | contig 11472 bp, 8 predicted proteins | sample MGYA00564485_ERZ1463036 | MGnify/ENA primary metagenome ERZ1463036 (study PRJEB39244, sample SAMEA3635127) | Helicobacter pylori | study: EMG produced TPA metagenomics assembly of PRJEB11511 data set (Assembly of a 5300-year-old Helicobacter pylori... | reverse complement strand
AAGTACATATAAACTATTTGAATTGCTTTAAAATCAATATTATTCTTAAAATAAAAGGGCTGTCTCAAAATGATTGAAAAGTTGTTTTGAGATGACCCATTTTTTTCTAAATCAATTATTTGAAAAGCACAAAAAGTTTCCTCATTTATGAGAATTTTATAGTGCTTTTCTATTTTTTTATATTACAAAAAGAAGATTTAAAAATCTCCTAATTTAAGTGCTTTATTTTTTGTGTCTTATGATACTTTTATTTCATGCAATAAAACACCACACCTATTTTGCTGAATTTTATTATGAAATTTATTTATGTTATATCCAAAGCATAATAGAATAAATTCGATTTTTACATTCTTTTTTCCCCTTGTTAAAAATCTCCTAAAGCTATGATCTTCTTTTAAAACTCCAAATGCACCTTCAACTTGAATTGACCTATTTGTTCTTAGCATGATTCCTTCTAAACTTGTTATGTTTCCTAATGACTGTAATCTTTTTTCTACAAAGTATTTAGATACATCTAGTTTTTTATTACCTTTTGCTTTTGTACATTTAGATTTATATTGGCAACCAGCACAATCCTCACATTCATAGACTGTAACATCAGCCTCATATCCAGATCTTGTCTTTCGTATTTTCTGACCAATGACCTTTAGCTTTTTCTTGTTATGGCATGTATATTCATCGTTTATTTCGTCATAATCCATATTTTCTCGTTTGCTTATATTATTTTTAAAACTTCTTTTTTTCATTCTTTCATAAGTTTGAGGTTTTATAAATGTGTTTTGATTGTTTTTTTCTAAATATAGATAGTTTTCCTCACTTTCGTATCCAGCATCAGCTGTTACGCTATCAAATTTTTGTTCTAAATTTTTATTCAGCTTCTCTAAAAAAGGAATAAATGTCAGTTGGTCAGATCTTTCACTAGAAATATCTATACCAACAATATATTCACCTTCCACCCCAATTTGCATATTATATCCAGGTTTTAGCTGTGAATTCCTCATATGATCTTCTTTCATGTGCATAAATGTTGCATCTTTATCAGTTTTAGAAAAACTATTTCTTCCATCAAAAGTTTTGGTATAATTATCATATTTTCTTTGCCTTGCTATAAAATCTGTGAGATCTTCAATATATTTTTGAATTTTAGTTTTCCTTTTACCTTTGCCATTCACAAACTCTATATTTTCAAGCTCTTTACTCTTTATTAAAAACTTTAAAATCTCCTGGAGATAAACCTCTTCAACTTTTGGATCTGATATTATGTATTCTGTTTTAAAATCAACATTTATTTCTTTAATGATTGTTTTTATTTTTTCATGCAACTTCGCTTGAAATTTATCTGTAGATTTCTTCCAAACGAAAGTATATTTATTTGCATTGGCTTCAATTTTTGTTCCATCAATAAATATATTTTTAAATTCAAGTTCTCCCAATTGCTTTAATTTCATAACTAATTGATTGAATAAATCATCTACAATGTTAACAAGTCTATCAGTTCTAAACCTAGCTATTGTGTTATGATCAGGGGCTTTCCTACCTTGCAGAAGCCACATGAAATTGATGTCACGTTTGCAGGCTTTCTCTATTTTCCTACTTGAATAAATATCATTCATATAAGCGTAAATTAATATTTCAAATAGAATCTTCGGTTCAACTACTGGATTTCTTCCTTGTGAAGAGTACGCCATAATTAGTTTTGTATAATCTAATTTCTCCATTATTTGGCTTAGCAGTCTCACAGAATCATCTTCAGGTATCAAAATTCCTGTTTCCACAGGAAAAACTAATTGATAAACCTTGCAATTATTGTTATAATTCATTTGTGTAATTTTGTTATTAGTCATATATAAATTATACAACAAAAGTGGATTCTCCGGAATCCACTTTTCGCTTTATTTAGAAAAAAAGAACTATCTCAAAATAGAAATCACTTTCTATTTTGAGACAGCCCCTTTATTTTCCTTTATATAATTTCTGATTAAATTTCTCAAACAATCACTTTTATCTTTATAAAAAGTATCAGTTTTAACTATTTTATTAAACTCTTGCCATAATTCATCTGGACACCTAAAATATCTTTTATTATCAGTACCTTTAAGTTTATTTTCAATCATTTGCATTCCGCCTATCTATAGAAAAGGTATCATATGATACCTTTCTTAGTTTTTTCTATAAATTTGAAATCTATAAAAAGGTATCATATGATACCCTTCTGAGTTTTTTCTATTATTTCAGATAAATGCTTAATCTCATTATCTTTCAATAATTGCAATACCATTATAGTTGACTCGCTTGGTATATAATCCTTCTTATGTAATGTTGAAAATATCTCTTTAGTGAGTTGTTTAATGCTTTTAGCAGCCAATTCAAGATTTAAGTCGATTTTATCCCTTTTATCCGCCTTTTTCTGTGAAATATCAACATTTATTAACTCATTTTCTAAATCTTTTTTTTCTTCTTCAAGTTTTACTTTTCCATTCTCTAGTTTTTCTAATTCATATTTAAAAGAATTTAATTCTTTTTCACTTTGATTTTTTGTTTCTTCTCCAATTTGTTGCCTTATCTTCTTAATATCTATATCAATGGATAACAATTTTTTATCTTTTAAAGCAACGTCATTATTTAATTCTTTTATTTTATTAATAAGATCTTGATTTACTGCAGCCATATTCTTTATTTCATCTGATTTTTCACTTAACTGATTGTTTAAATTATCAATAACCGATTTTTTATCTCCTAAATTTGCGATAAGTAATTCATATATATTTTTTTGTTGCTGTTCATCAAATTTAGTAAAATCAAAAGCATTTGTAAACGTTATTTCTTTATTATCAAGAAGTTCTTGAAGGTTTGGTATAAGTTTTTTATTTAATTGCATATACTTTTGAACTTGAGAACCAGATAAACCTAAATCATCCCCTATTTTATCTCTAAGCTTTCCTCTTACAACCTGACCTGATATTTTTTTGATTTTATAAAGTTCTTCAAGTCTATTAATCTGCATCCTTTTTGTATCATCATTTAATACTCTTCCTGTACTATTAGCTTTAATCATCATAATTTCTACATCCACATCAGTAACATCTTTATCAACTATCTTACAAGGAGCTTCCGTAAGGTTAAGTTCTAATAATGACTTATATCGTCTATGACCTGATATAATCTTGTATTTTCCTTCATCTATCTCTTTTACTAAAAGATTATGATATAAACCATGCTCTTTTATATCTTCTGTAAGTTCATCCATATTATCTAATTTGTAAAAGTTTTCTTTTGCTGGTACTAATAATTTTATATCTATATTTCTTATATCTGTTACAGATAAATTTTCCTCTAATTTATCTTGTAATCCATCAAATACTCCCATTCCCATTCCCTTTTTTCTTCTCATTTCCAAACCTCCTAAATTCTACTTAATAATTCTTTTGTAGCTTCTATATATTCTAACGCGCTTTTACAGGACTTATTATAATAATTTATAGGCTGATTATAACTTTGTGCTTCTGGAATTTTTACTGACTGATGAATTATAGTTTTAAATATTTTATCTTTAAAAATATTTTCCAAGTTTGTGTAAAGCTCTTTACTAAAATTTGTTTTAACAACTTTAGTAAAAAGCACACCGCATATATTTAAATCTGGATTAAGTTTTCTTTTTATCATATTAATAATACTTAATAATTGATTAATACCACTTATAGCAAAAATTCCTGCATCTATTGGTATAAATACGTCTGTAGAAGCTGTAAGACCATTTACACTTAAAAGTCCTAGCGTTGGTGGTAAATCAAGTAATATAAAATCAAATTTACTCTCTAAATCACACTTCTTTATACTATCTTTTAGTAATGACTCCCTTCCCATCATAGAAGCTATTTCTATTTCTGCATTGGCAAGAGTTATGTAGCTTGGTACTATGTACACATTTTCAAACTCGGTTTTAATCATTACTTCTGAAATCGGAACTTCATCAGTTATGCATTCATAAACAGTTGTCTTACCTTCTAATTCATTTAATTTAATACCTAATCCTGTTGTACTATTGGCCTGTGGATCTAAGTCTATAATCAATACTCTTTTCCCGATATTACCTAAAATTGATGCAATGTTTATACAGCTTGTACTCTTCCCAACTCCACCTTTTTGATTAGTAAATGCTATTGTTCTCATAATATATTCCTCCCTATAATGTTCATGAAGAACGCTTTAATTTATATCTTAAATTTGATATTTATTTTATGTTTTTATTATACACCCAAATGTACACCCATTGTGGAAAATAATACAAACTAAGCTATAATATACCTTAGTTTAATATTAACCTTACATATTTTATATATAGTCATAATTTTTTTATCATTAATATAAAACAATGCTGTTCTATTTTCTAAAGCTTAAAAGTACTCTATACTTCATAATAACATTCCAAAGCCTTAATAATTATCATCATATTAATATAATAAATGGTTAACACATAGTTGATAAAACAAATTTGAGCAGTAAGTTCAATAATTATAAATATTTAATAGAAATTTCGTGTTAAATGAAGTAGAATATAAGATAATCTAAATATTATAATTAGTTATTAAGTGTTTATTAACTTAATATTAACTATTTTTATTATGATAACAATATCTTACTATGATGCTAATAGCATTCTAATATCATACTATTAAATTGATTATAGTGTCTTAACAAAACAAACGATAATACCATATATCTAAACACCTTAACAGTAATTTGTTAAGGTAATAAATCTAGTAATATCAAGGGTTTAGGCCTATATATAATACCCTTATAATAAACTATTAAGAGGAGAGTTAAAATGAAAGATGATTCTACACAAAATGAAATACTTTTTGAAACCCAACAAAAGATCAATAAACCAGATAAATATGCAATAAGTTATGCTAGTAAGGCTCTTAATATGAAAGAGTATTCCTTGAGATATTTTGAAAAAGCTATTGGATATGAAATAGAAAGAGATGAAAATAACAATAGGTGGTATACGCAAACAGACATTGATCAATTGCAATATCATTTAGGACTAAAAAGTATTGGGTATACATACCCTCAAATCAGAAAAATGAGAGAGGTTAAAGGTCAAAAAGTCTCTGCTGAGCAATCTGAATTAGATGAAAACATTGAAAGTGAAATAGCTGTTACAACTCAAAATCAAGCTATGCAAATGTTTCTAGAAACTTTAGAAGAAATGAAAAAGTCTATGAGTAAATTAGAAAAACTTGATCAAATAGAAAAAGATATGCTTGAGTTAAAAGAACAAAATTCAAAATTATTAATTGCTCATGATGAAAATGTAAAAAGAGAAGAAGAAAGAGACATTAGACTTGTCGAAAGATTAAAGCAAGTAACGGAAGAAAAGAAAAAGAAAAAAGGTTTCCTAGGTTTATTTGGTGTAAAAACAAAATAATTAATATTATTTAAGTAAGCATATATTCTAATTCTCTATGTAGTCACTTGTAAGACTCAATAAAAACATAAGGTATTCTTCATCTGATAACCTATTTAAATTCATTAGAAACGATATTAGGATGGCTAATAGTCAATTTAACGAGATAGTAATTGTAGTATTGTTAATATATTCTTGATATACATATGTTTGGGTAGGGAGAGAGAGAGGGGTTATGTCTATTTCTTTCAAGTATATATACAAGTATATAATATACAAGACTATAAGTAAGAGTATAGGAGGGCTTGTACACCAGACGTATCAAGGCCTACAAGAATAGTGAGTTACTAAAAGGCTTGTCTTTAGTTGCTGAAAGGCTTACACATGATTGTTTTGAGTTGCGAAAAGGCTTGACGTGGGTTACTAAAAAGCTTATGATGAGTTACTAATAGGCTTGTATAAATACTTGAGAATTAAGTTATGAACATGTTATGCACATAGAGCCATGTGCATAATGTGTATAACTCTTAAATAACGTTGTAGTTAAACGCTTACCAAAGAATAGGGGTGTGGATAAGTATATGTCTGAGAAAGTAAATATTCAAACAAAGAAATATGTAGTGGGCCCATCGATACCAGTTGTAAAAGGGGTAGCTAAAATATTAAAGTTAAATGCCAGTGAAGGAATTACTGATGGTAATACTGTTCAATTACCGTGTATTGCAGAATACAAGGGACAAAGGATAACTTTAATAGAATATACTTGGAAACAAAAAATCAATGGAAAATCTTTTTATAGAGGGATTGAAGTGTCTGGACATGGTAAATATGGAGTTCCCACATTAAGAGAGTTGGATATTCTTTTAGCTTTACAAAGAATATTTATAAAAAGAAAAACTATAAATGGAATAGTTGAGTTGAAAACTGAAAATATATCTGACGAAGATTTAACAATAGATTTTACTATTAATGAATTAGCAAAAGAATTAGGGTATGCTTCACCTAATGGAAGGGTAAGAGCAAATCTTAAAAAATCCATTAGAATTCTTGTTTCTACCACAATAACAAACTTGTATGAAGGTGGAATTTACGATATAAGAATTAAAAAATATATAACGGATACAAATTTCTCATTTCATTATATTGAGGCAGTGAGTGGCTATCAAACTGAATTTTTTGATGAACATGAAATTATAGGAAATAAAGATAATGACATGATTGAACCAGACGAAAATTCGGGCAGCCAAGAAAGTTTTTTTAGTGAAGATGAGGTTGCTGTAACAAATGAGAATGTTGGGGAGATGGCATTAACAAAGAGTAATAAAAACAATATTGTAATAATAAATGGAAAGAAAAATTTAATTGATGTTACTAAAATAAGAGTTAGTAGTTTCTTCTACCAAATGATAATTAATGATTATAAAAGATACTATAATATTGATAAATATAGACAAACAAAGAATTTAATAGCCAGAAAGATTTACCTTTTAGCATTACAATGGAAAAATAAAAAGCCTTATTCATTTGCGTCGTATAATACATTGATAGAAAAAGTACCAATGAAAGAGGATTTAGATAATAAGTATAGAAAATTATATATAAAAAGAGCATTGGATGAGCTAAATAAAAAAGGAATTTTGAAAGTCGTTTATCCTACAAGAAAAACAAAGGCTAATGAAGATCTGTCAGAAGGGGATATTAAGTATCATAAAAAAGACAGCAGAATATTTTTTATTTTTGATCCTAATTTAACAGTTGAAGATATAATTAAAATGGAATCTTCTGAAACATATAGTTCAGAATTAGATGTAAAAAACGGTATGAGAAAATATGGATTATCTGAAAATGAAATTAATCAGTATTTTAGTTATGAAAAATATGAAGATTTAAAAGCAATTCTAAGAATGTGTGATGTAAAACTCTATTATAATGCAATAGATCATCCTTTGGAATATTTCTTAAGTTGTATAAATGGCAATATTAAGCCTCCAGATAAGTATTATAATAAAATTGTGCTTTAATAACTTTATTTATTATAATGTTTAGAGTTATTTGTTTTATATAAAGATAAGCTTTTTAGCAACTCAAATCCATAAGTTAGTACCAGTTTCTAATAGGCTTACTATTGATCAGTATTTTTTTATAAGTTAATTGTTAATATAGCTGTATAGACAATATATTAGAGTAGATAAGTGTAAAACGAAGGTTTTAGATATGTTACCATAAAGACCCTTAGTTTCAAAATAAGGGCCCTTTATTATTGAAAATTACTAAATCATCTTTATAGTAACGAGTTAATGGATATTATTAATTAGAATGGTGTAATTTGGTGCAGTATATTAAAAAATGTAAGCCTTTCAGCAATTCAAATCAATATAGGTCTAGTTACTAATAAGCTTATGTTATATATTACATAAGCTTATTAGTATGTTAATATAATATTTTCAGTTGCTAAAAAGCTTATATCTTGCGCAAATATCATAAATATATTAGCTTCTCAGCAAATCTATTTATAAAAGCAAGCCTTTTAGTAACTCAAAATGTTTTATATTAAGGTGATCAATAATACATTGTACAATTATCGTTATGTTATGGCATTATGGTACAATCAATTTAAATAATAAAATCATTTAATAGGAGGAGGGTTGATATTATGATGAAAATAGTATCCAAAATAGCAGATAGTTATGGGTTGCACGAACTTTATAAGAAGTTTAATGAAAAGAATCAATTTTACTATGATAAGAATGAAGTTGAAAAATTTAATGGTGACTATTCTAAATTCTATGCAAAACCATCTTTTCCTAAAATATGTTTTGAAGAAGGGAATGTTAAGGGAAACTATAAAAATGGTAAATTAACATTTTTAAGTGAAATTAAAAATGGGCCTAGTAATACACAGGCAATATTTTATTATAATTTATGTAAGTCTGAAAAGAACAAGGATATAAACGTAATTTTAATCCATGGTTGGAAATCAGATTTAAATAGATTGAATAGTATATTCTCTGAAAGTTTTATAAATAAAGGATATAATTTATATAGTTATGTATTACCTTTTCATTTAGATAGGGTGTCTAAAAGTTCACCTTATGATTGTTTTTTTAGTTCAAATGTAAATAGAACACTTAAATCTGTTCAGCAATCTATAAGTGATATAAGAGCTTTAATAAGTTATATTAAAGATAAAAATAAAGGTAAAATTATTATTATCGGGTTAAGTATAGGTGCGGTAGTTAGTAATCTACTATCTGAAGTTGAAGAAAATATTGATATATTAATATCTTTATTTTATGCGAATAATTTAGCATATTCGGCTTTAGAAACTGATGCAGGAAAGTATATAAAGAAGGAGTTATTAAAAAACAATTTTGATAGTAATTTGTTAAATGAAAACTGGAGTATTATAAATCCAAGTTTACGTAAACCAATAATAGACCTTGATAAAATATTTTTTATAAGTGGAAAATATGATAAGTATGTTATAAATACAGATACAGATAAATTATGGGAAGATTGGGGAAGACCTAAAAGAGAAATACTTAAATGTGGGCATTCTGGTATTAAATTATGCAAGAAGAGTATTAGAAAAGAAACTTTAAAATTTATAGAAGAAAGAGTATAAGATTATGATATTTGCAAGTATAGGTTTTTTCTTAATAGCAGTTATTATTTTTGTGAAAGATAATAAAACAGAGTCAACAAAATGGATGGCTGCAGTATGTTTTGTTTCAGGATTAGGAACACTTTCTGTAGTAGTTGCAGAAAATATAGGAGTATATTTAGTAACTCAAGGTGCAAGTAATGAAACTTTAAAACTAATTATTTATATAAGTGGTGTAATGTCTAGTATTTCTCACTATTTAAATCCGTATGTTATGTTGCTCTATGGGATATCTTATGCCAATATTGTTAAAAAAAATAAAAGATTAATATATGGTATGTTACTTATCCCTTCAATTGTTTGTTTTATAAGTTTCCCTATTGTTAATAATTCTTTAAAAACACCAGATGAATTAAGGATATATTTTAGATTATTGAGTATTTGGTCCGTTCCATATATTTTAAGCGGAGCATTTTTTGTTGTATATTCTTATTTAAAAGAAAAATCATATTCAAATAAGAAGGACAAGTTATTAACTACAATTCTAGTTGCACCATTTTTTGTCTATGCTGCATTCGCAAATTTCATTTTAAGAAGTTTTGGTGCAAACAAAATTTGGAGAATTTATCCAGTATTATTTTCTGTACAATTTATTGGATTCATATGGTTTTCATATAAATATGGCATATTTGGTGTACGAATGAAATTTCATAAAAATATGTTCGTATTTGAAAATGTATTACAATTAGTATCAGATTCAATTATAGTTTTAGATAAAAATTTGAATGTTATAGAATTAAATATAGCTTTTTCAAAAAACTTTTCTAGTGTAGATAAAAGATATAACAATTTTTGTGACATAATGGATCATAGTAAACTAAATGAGTGTAAGGATAACTTAATTAGTTTAATTAGCGCATCTAAAGCAAATAATAATGTTAAAATTATTGAAATAGTAATAAACGATAAGATAGATGAAAAAAATTTTGAGGTGCAAACTAACCCCATTATTATTAATCGTGAATATTTTGGTATAGTACTTTTATTTAAGGATATTACTCTATATAAAAAGAACTTAGAGCTTTTCAAACAAAATCAATTTGAAATAATTGAGAAAGAACGATTATTATCATTAAATCAACTAATTGGAGGGATTGCACATAATTTAAAAACTCCATTGTTGAGCTCGTCAGGTGGTATTCAGATAGTTAAGAGAGATACTGCAAAGTTATATGAGTACATACAAACTAAACATGATGATGTTGAATATTTAAATAAATTGATGAGTGAAATTAATGATTGGCAAAATAGAATATCAGAATATATAATATATATGTCCGACGTAATTACTACTGTAAAAGGCCAGGTAAAGGAATTTGAACAAATTGAAGCAGAAAAATTTTCTATAGAAGAACTTATAAATAAAGTAAAATTACTTATGAGCTTTGAGTTAAAAGAACATAATTGTAAATTAATCGAGAAAATAGATATTGGATATGAAGAAATAATAAAAGGTAATATTAATTCATTGTTACAAGTTTTTAATATTTTTTTAACTAACGCAATAGAGGCAAGTGCAGAGAAGAAAGATAAGATTATAATTTTTGGAGCATATAAAAAAAATAAAGAAGTTATATTTTATGTTAAAAACTTTGGAAAGGGAATACCTATCACAGTTCAGAAGGATATATTTAAAAGAATGGTAACTACAAAAGGTAGTAAAGGGACTGGACTTGGTTTATATATATCTAAGGCAATAATAAAGGGTAGATTTAATGGAAAAATAGACTATAAGACAAATGATAAAGAAACTATTTTTTATATAAACATAGAATTGATGTAAAGGAGCTAAAGAATGGAGAAAAAAGGGATAAGATTATTTATAATTGATGATGATAAAGGAGTAGTTGATTCTATAAAAAATATTATTGGTGACAAATATTATATTGATGGATGTATAAGTTCCAAGGAGGGATTAAAAAGACTAAAGGAAGAAAAATTCGATATATTGATCTTAGATTATTATATAGATGAACTTAATGCAAAAGATATAATAGATGCAATAAGAAAATATAATAATGAGTTATATATAATACTACTTACTGGATATGGAAGAGAAATTACCGGAGTAGAGTCATTAGAAAATTTAAAAATACAAAATTATTATGAAAAAAATGGTAATTTTCCGAAACTAATGATATTTATAGAAGGTATAATCAAATCATTAGAATTTTTTAAGAATAAACAAAGTACAACTTTTGAAAGATTAAAAAAGTTGAGGAAAATTAAAGATCTAACACAAGATGATATCGCTAAATATTTAGAAGTACATAGAACAACTGTAACTCAGTATGAGTCTGGTGAAATAATGCCTACTACTCAAAACATTATAAAATTAGCTAAATTATATAATGTTATTTGCGACCTAATGATATTCAATTTCGCAACTTCAATTTGG
>ERZ1463036.277-NODE-277-length-11492-cov-9.096179_pt1 | contig 11492 bp, 9 predicted proteins | sample MGYA00564485_ERZ1463036 | MGnify/ENA primary metagenome ERZ1463036 (study PRJEB39244, sample SAMEA3635127) | Helicobacter pylori | study: EMG produced TPA metagenomics assembly of PRJEB11511 data set (Assembly of a 5300-year-old Helicobacter pylori... | reverse complement strand
ACTTCAATGTAAGCATCTCTCCTAGCAAATTCATACACTCTTATACATTCATCCTTCAATATATTAAAAACATACTACATCCATTTGGTTTTAGTAAGCATTTAAATTATTTCCCTTTATATGCAGCAAAAACCTTATTAGCCTCAACATAGGTGGATGCATTTGCGGAATCAATCAAAGCGGTCTTTGCATCAACATATTTTTTAACAGTTTTACCTGCAAGTACATCTAACGCCGTATCTACAGCCATTTTCCCTTCATAAGCAGGATCGTTACAAAGAGTAGCTTTGTAATTAGAATTGGATGCAATAGATTTAACAGCTTCCATAAGACCATCAATAGCAACAACCTTAACATCTTTATATCCCATTTGGGTTGCAACTTGTAGAGCACCAAGAGCCATATCATCATTATGAGCATAAATTAGCTTAATATCTTTATGTGCCTGAAAAGCATCTTGTGAAGCAGTAACAGCCATAGACCTTTCATAATTACAATAAGATGTTTGTATAACCTTAATTCCTTTTTCTTTATCGACGGCTAAGTGGAAGCCATCGCGTCTGTCCATCATGACTTGGTCTCCGGCAGCACCTTGAACTTCAAGAATAGTACCGATTGCTTTACCAACACCACCAAGTAATTTAACAGCACTTTCACCAGCGAGTTCACCCATCTTTTTATTATCTCTACCTACAAAAGATGAAACAGTACCCTTAATATTTCTGTCTACAGCAATTATTGGGATATTGCTACTCTTTGCACTTGAAAGTGCAGGCTGAACACCAGTAGACTGAACTGGATTAACTAACAGAACATTTGCTCCCTTGGAAATTAAATCCTGAATATCACTGTTTTGCTTTTGGACACCATTCTGAGCATCTGCATATACAAATCCTACACCTTTTGCCTTAGCTTCTGCTTTAGCCGCATCCATTAAAGAAACATAGAATGGAGATTGAAGTGTGCACTGTGAAAATCCAATAACAATTTTTTTAGATGAAGATGATGATGTTGAATTTGCAGTCTGACTTTTTGAACATCCAGCAAATACGAATACCATAGAAAGTACCAAACCTGAACAAATAATTGACTTTAATTTATTAACCATATTATTCACTCCTTCATTTTTTTGTATTTATTAGACTCATCTAAACACTTATTATAATTATTACAGTTTTTTAGCAAACACGATAAATATTGTTCAATTAATTATGGTTATCCATTGCTTTGTTCAATAGTAATGCTCCAACAATAATGGCTCCGCTAAATATTAGTTGATAGTAAGAGCTTAATCCCATCAAATTAAAAATATTTGTTATAATCGATAATAGAATAACTGCGCCAAATGTTCCAACTACACCTCCTTTCCCACCGGAAAGGCTAGTACCACCAAGTACAACAGCTGCAATTGCACTTAATTCATAACCAGTACCCTCTGTAGGTTGTCCTGTTGCAAGCCATGATGCGAGTATAATACCGGAAAACGCAGCTAACAGACCACAGATTACATATACCAATGTGTAAATTAGATTGACTCTGATACCAGAAAGTGACGCGGCTTCTTTATTTCCGCCGATTGCAAAAAGACTTCTACCAAACTTTGTATATTTTAAAACCCAGGCTGAAATAATTGTTAGACCAACCCAAATCAGACCGCTAATTGGTAAACCAAATACTTTACCTTGCCCAAGAACTTGAAAAGCCGCATTCAAATTAAAAATAGGCGTTCCGTTTGTAATGAGTAATGCTGCACCCCTTACAGATGTCATTATTGCCATCGTCACAATAAAATCTGGAAGCCTGCATCTTGTAATAAGTAAACCTGCGACAACTCCGAAGATCATTCCAAATGCAGTAGCTAAAAGAATTGCTAACATAATTGGCATACCGGATTGTAACAGTAGCGCTACGAAAACACCAGAAAATGCGACAACAGATCCAACAGAAAGATCAATACCACCTATAATAATAACAAATGTCATACCAATTGCTACAATACCTGGGATTGACGATCTTTGCCAAATATTAACAACGTTTTGAATCTGAAGAAAATTTGGTGATAACACTGATGCTATAATAATGAATATAATAAGCAATAAAAATAAATTGTAACTCTTAATAAACTCAAATATATTCTTTTTCAATAATTTTGAATTATTCATTTTATAATCCCCCTGCGACTGCCGTTTGTAGTACTTCATCTTGATTTAATTTCTGGTTTTTAAATATTTTAACTATATTACCTTCATACATCACAGCAATTCTGTCGCAAACCTGCATTAACTCCTCAAGTTCTGCTGAAGCAATTATGATGCTTTTATCATTCTCCGATATACGTCTAATAATCTTATATATTTCACTTTTTGTTCCAACATCTATTCCTTGTGTTGGCTCATCAATCAACAATAGTTCACAATCACGCATAATCCATTTTGCAAATACAACCTTTTGCTGATTCCCACCACTTAAAGTTTGGACAATCGTTTTAATTGAAGGCGTTTTTATATTTAAATCTTTTTTGAATTGATTACATTTACTAAATAAGCATTTATAATTGATTATTTTATTATTTAAAAACTTGTCTAAAGAAACCATCGTCATGTTTTCCCAAACAGGTAACCCAAGTACAAGTCCTTCTGTCTTTCTATTTTCAGGCATTAAACCAATCCCTTTAGCAATTGAATCAGCTGGTGACTTGAACTTAACCTCATTGCCCTTATAAGTCATGGTACCCATACTGTAGTGATCTGCCCCATAAATTGCTCTTAACGTTTCGGTCCTTCCTGAACCTACAAGGCCATACAAGCCCAATATTTCACCTTTATGCAATTTAAAACAGATATTTTGAATCTTGTCATTTGTGATATTATCTAGTTTAAGAACAACGTCAGGAGAAATAACTCTAGCTATTTCATTTCGTATATTTTTTTGAATGTTATATCCAATCATACGTTCAACCAACTTGTCCATATCAATTTCAGATGTTAAGAGCGTATCGACAGTTTGACCATCTCTCATAATTGTTATTCTATTTCCCACAATAAATAATTCCTCAAGTCTATGCGAAATATAAATAATGGTGATACCTTTTAAAGTCAAATTTTTAATTACCTTTAAAAGTGTTTGAAACTCAACCTGTGATAACGTTGCAGATGGCTCATCCATTACAATTAAACTAGAATTACATTTTAATGCCTTCATAAGTTCCACAAGTTGACGCTGACCGATACTCAATTTATTAACTTTCTGTTTAACATCGATATTCAAGTTTAATTCCTTTGCAAGCTTATCTGATGCATCATACACTGTCTGCCAATCTATATACCCATTTTTTTTAGGATAATTATTAATAAAAATATTTTCTGCAACCGACAAATCATTTAACAATGAAAGTTCTTGATAAATAACAGATATTCCTGCATTTCTTCTGTCGATTGTATTACTTGTTTTTAAAAGTTTCCCATTGAATATAATTTCACCCTTTTCCTGAGTATAGGCTCCAGACAGTACTTTCATTAAAGTAGATTTTCCTGCACCATTTGCACCAATGAGGCAGTGGACTTCTCCCTTTTTCACTTTTAAATTTACATTTTTTAAAGCTTTAACACCTGGGAAATCTTTGCATATTCCAGCCATTTCCAATATATAACTATCTTCCATTTAAAATCTCCTTTTATTATATTATTTGAAAATATGACTTTTACAACCGTTTACATCGAGAATGTTTATCATTGATTTAACCTGTTAAGGATCTATTCATTCATAACCATTCTTTAGTATTAGACATTTAACTTTTCTCAAAATGAATTTATTTATTAAATCATTAAGTTCTTTAAGGAACTGTAAACTTCAAGATATTTTTCGAAAATATCTTGATAAAGTACACTGTTTTTTGCAATCGGTTCCACTGTTCTAATCTCACGCACCATATTTGAGGATGCTTCTTTAAAGTTTGAATACGTTTTCATTCCCACTGCAGCAGAAATACAACAACCAAGCGCACCTACCTGAGAATTTTCTGTAATAATGACAGATTTACATGTAACGTCTGCAATTATTTGTAGCCAAACAGGGTCTTTTGTAATTCCTCCACAAACAACCATTGAGTTGATTTTGCAACCTTGACTTTCAAAATTATCAATTATATTCTTTGTTCCAAATGCGACAGATTCTAAAATGGATCTGAAAATGTCTGCACGGGAATGTTTTAAACTTAGCCCGTAAAATACGCCTTTCGCATTCAAGTTCTTGTACGGTGTGCGATTACCCTGAAAAAAGTCTAGTGAAACAATACCATCTGCTCCAATTGGAATTGATTTCGCTTCATTTGACATTAAGTCAAATGGATTACTACTTTGAATATTAAATACCTTATTAAACCATTTTACAATTGATCCCGCGGATATCTGACCACCTTCTAACAACCAATAGCCTGGCAATACAGCATTATGATATGGGCCCCAAATTCCATTTTGAAAGGCCGCATCTTTTGAAAATGCGAGATGTACAAAACTTGTGCCCATTATTGTTCCAATCTTTTCACCAGTAGCAACACCAAGTCCTAAAATAGCGATGTGTGCATCGATACCTCCTTGAACAACCATAATATCGGGTGAAATTCCAAGATTTTCAGCAATACTACGTCTAATTTTCCCAATTGGCTCTCCAACATCTTTTACATCAAGAATAAGCTTATCTTTATAATCCTCAAATCCAATAGTTTTAAAAAAGTCTTTTTGCCATCCTCCATTAAAATCTAGGTAATTACTCTTACAGGTTGCATTACAATTTGATGTTATCCACTCACCTGATAGATTTAAATTCATTAAGTCGAGCTGTTCAATTAATTTATAACTTTGGTCATATAATTCTCTATTATTGTGCTTCAACCATAAGATTTTAGGTATCAACCATTCAGCTGAAACTTCACCTCCACAGTATTTAAGCACGGAATGATGGGTATTATTAATCGCTAGTGCTTCATCAGACGAGCGAGAATCCATCCACAACATTGCATTGCTTAAAGGGAGACCATTTTTGTCTACTGATACCATAGTGGATGATGTGGCACAAACGCACATAGCCTTAATCTTTATTTTTTCACTTTGACTAAGTTTGGAAATACATTCATGTAAAGCCTTGCTTAACGCCTTCCACCAGTCAGAAGGATTTTGTTCTGCCCATCCGATATTTGGATAATAGGTATCATAATTCTGTTCACTTTCTACAATCACAACACCCTTGGTATCAATTACCGAGGTTCGAACTCCACCTGTGCCTAAATCGACCCCAATAAAATAAATAGAACTATCTTTTATCATTTTAATTTCACTCCATCATCCCAAGGATAAAACATGATTTTATTAAAGAAAAATTTTTCAGTAGCTATTTTTTTGAAAATCATTGGTGCCTGGTCAAGTGAAAGCTTATGACTCAGCATAGGCTTTGCTGTTAATTTACCCTTTTCCATCAATTTCACTGACTCCGTCCATTCTCTGCCAGGAAATGGCTTGGAGAATGAATTCCACGAACCTAAAATATTTAGTTGTCTTCTTAAAATAGCATCCACTGCCTTTTCGCTATATTCAAGTTTCCTGTGAGAAATACCTAAATATACAATACGTCCTAACTTTCGTGCGCTCAAAACACATGCATTCTGAACAGCAGGAACCCCAGTCAAATCAATTACCATATCTGTGCCTTGACCATTTGTCGATTCCATCACAGCCTCTACAGAATTTGTTATAAGGCCATTTATCAAAATATCAGCACCACATTCTTTTGCAACATTAAGCTTTTCAGTAGACACATCAATAGCAATGATTTTCTTAGCTCCCATAATTTTCGCATATTGAATTATATAAAGTCCAATAGGTCCTGTGCCAAACACACAAATTGTTTCACCATTTTTAAATTCTCCACGAATCATGCCATGTAAAGCATTAGCACAAGGGTCAACTGTAGCAATAGAGTCAAAACTTACAGTATTTATCACCTTAATCAGATTTTTTTCTTTAACTGCAATATATTGAGCCATTGCGCCTTCTCTTCTTGAACCGTAATAATCATAATCCTCACAAAGTGAATATTCACCCATTTTGCACCATTCACATTTAAAGCACGGAATAAGTGGAGCAACCGTAACATGATCCTCAATCTTAAAGTTTTTAACAGCACTTCCTAGTTCTAACACTTCTCCACCAAATTCATGACCAATTGTAATTGGTGAGATATGAGCTCCATATGTATTGACTCTAGGAATATCGGAACCACAAACACCAACGGCTTTAACTTTTATTAAAACCTCATCTTCAGCAACGGAAGGGATTTTAACATCTTCAACCCTCAAATCCCCTGGACTATATAACCTAACTGCTTTCATAATTTAACCCCCAATTATATTTTTATGTTTTATATTATAATCATTATAAGTATTGAAATTTTCTTCACTTTCCATGAAAAAGCTACAAATTCTTACTTATTTAATAAGGTTGTCTTTATTGTGATGATAAAGTTTTAAAACTTTTTTCGCAGTATTCTCATCACTAAATAACGTGTTTATATATCCTCCATTTAGTGCCCCTAAAATAGCATTAGCTTTTTTCTCACCTACTACGACAGCTATTGAATAATCTTTTTGCTTTAATACGTCAAGTGATACTCCGATTGTTCTAGCGTCAAGCATCTCGTCGACAACTTTTCCATCCAAATTAAAATATCGTGAACAGATATCACCAACAGCGCCATTTTGTTGAAGTTTAACATATTCTTCTTTCGTAAAATATTTAGCACTATACAGAACAGATTTAAATGACAAATATCCGATACTAAAAATTGCAATTCTGCTTTTTTCAATTAGGTTAAAAACGTAGTTAATCTGTGAATCATTTTTCAATACACCCACCGTACTGCTATTGTCAACAATAGCTGGCATTGGAAGGATATAACTTACACCATTAAATGCATCAGAAAACAATTCGATTATGTTCATTGTTCTTGTAGGCTTCACGTTTTTTGAAACACCGCCATTCAGTTGAACAATCTTAACGCCATTTTTATTCATTTTAGGTAAACAAGAAGCTACTGAATTCATCGTATTGCCCCATGAGATTCCAATAATATCATCATCATCAACAATATTAGCAAGTTCCATTCCTAATGCACGGCTTACATCTTTTTTAATCAATTCTTCATCGTTAACAATTACAGGTGCAAAAAAAGCCTTTTTTAATCCGAAAATTCGTTTGAATTCATCTTCAAGTTCCTGAACTGAGGTAATTGGATAGTTAATAGTCAACTTAATATATCCGTCTAAAAGTGATTTTTTTATTATTCTGTTTACTTTAGATTTTGATAAATGTTCCTGTTTCGCTATTTCTACTTGTGACATCCCAAGCTCATAATGTGATTTTAATATTTTAACAGTGAACCGTATTTCGTTTGCATCCATCCTTTTATCTCCTGTCCAAGTTTGAAAAATATTTCATAAACCAATTTATTAAATTATAACCAAGTAATAATATTTGTAATATTCTTAATAATTAGAATGTATCATGTTTTGAAATAAATTTCAATGTTTAAATTTAATTGCATAAAGCTATTTGATATACTATACGTTCAAATAGCTACATTTAATACTCATTTAAGTAAATTAATTAAAAATAAATTATATTATTAGATTAACCGCCTCTTGGTTGGGCTGAATAGAAGTTTAGAAATGAGGATTAATTGATTACAACCGAATAAGTTAGACGAAATAGTTAGTTATTTTTTTAAATCTGCCTCAATGTGAATGCAACACAAATGTAATTGAGTTACTTTCACATTGAGGCTATATCTATCATTTTTATAAAAACATATACATACAAAAGTATGCTTAATTGCAGTAGAATAACCCCATAACGGGGCTATTTTCAACGAGTTTCGGGAGAAACCTATTTAGTGCAACTCATAATAATGATTGAGTATATATGATTATCTCATGAATAGAACAAACTATTATTGTAAGATAATAGTTGTTTATTTCTTTTATTATATTACGTTGAAGATTACAAGTATATACAATATGTTACATTAAAAATATGGTTTTTGAAGATGCCAGGTATAGTCCCAATGTGAATGTAACACAATTACTATGAACTGCTCCCCGTCAAGTAGACAGTAGAAATAATAAAATTGTTCAGGCGACTAAAGTCCTAAATTCCAAATGACTAAGGCCTATTCCTACATGTCCTAGTGATGACTTTCTACCGATGAAACCCGATGGCTCTTCAAAAGAAAAATTGAGACCATTAAGATTAAAATGGTTGTGACCAAAATCCAAGAAAAAAGTAGTACATGGTAAAACAACCTACATCTTATCATGCACGTTGAGGCTACATCTAACATTTTCATAAAACCGTGTAAAGGTTAGAAAATAATAAATAAACGATTGTATGTGAAATCATATATTCACTTTTTATATTCGACTTACTTTAATAATAGTATAATTAAATAAAGTATTTTGATACGTAATCAACACTTACATATAAATTTAAATCTAATTTTAATAGTTTAAATTGTAATGAGTTTCATTAATTATACATTTTTTGTTTTCTGTATTGACAACAAATTGTGATAGTGATAATATAATGATTAAGTAGTTGCTTAATCATTTATATGAATAGGAGGATCAACAATGTTAAAAAAGGAATTAACATTAGAAGGCTTAGACTGTGCTAATTGTGCCGCTAAGATTGAAACGCAGACCAAAAGTCTTGAAGGAGTCAACAATGCAACAGTTGAATTTGTTTCTAAAAAACTGACGATAGAAGTTGCTAATAAGAAGGAATTTAATAGAATTCTCGGAGAGGTAACGGCCATAGTAAAAAAAATTGAGCCGGATGTTAAGGTAGTCGATGCAGATAAAAATAAAGGCAATAAAAGCATAATAATACTTGAAGGACTTGGCTGCGCAAATTGTGCAGCAAAAATAGAAATGGAAGTTAAAAATTTAGAAGGAGTTAAGTTTGCTTCAGTAGATTTTGTTTCAAAGAAACTTAGTCTGGCAACTGATGCCAATGTCAGCTTCTCTTAATTAAATGAAAAGATTGAAGGTATAGTAAAAAAGATAGAGCCTGATGTCAAGGTTACTTTTGAGAAAAATAATTTCAAGACTAAAACAAAAGAAAATGATAGTGATGAAGATGAAAAAGGAGACAATCGCAAAAAGCAAATAACTAAACTTGTGATTGGCGGCGCACTATTTGCAGTAGGCATGATTTTTAAATTCCCGAATTGGTTGGAACTTACTATATTTTTAATAAGTTATATCATAGTTGGCGGAGATGTTGTTTTACGAGCAATAAAAGGTATTGCTCGAGGCCAGGTTTTTAGTGAGCACTTCCTTATGAGTGTTGCTACAATTGGAGCTTTCTTCGTTGGATCGTATCCGGAAGGCGTAGCCGTTATGATGTTCTATCTAGTTGGTGAACTGTTCCAGGATATGGCTGTAGATCATTCCAAAAAATCAATAAGTTCATTAATGGATATAAGACCTGACTATGCAAATCTGAAAGTAAGAAATGAACTGAAAAAAGTATCTCCTGAAGATGTAAGCATTGGAGATATTATTGTTGTAAAGCCGGGAGAAAAAGTTCCACTCGACGGCAAGGTCATAGAAGGAATATCAATGGTTGATACATCTGCATTAACAGGTGAATCCGTTCCGCGCGAATTGGAGCCAGGGAAAGATGCTTTAAGCGGATTTATTAATAATAATGGTGTCCTAACGGTTGAAGTAACAAAAGATTACAGCGAATCGACTGTGTCTATGATTTTGGATTTGGTTCAAAATGCCAGCAGCAGGAAAGCCTCAACTGAACAGTTTATAACAAAGTTTGCAAGGTATTATACTCCGGTCGTAGTATTCGGAGCCCTAGCACTTGCACTAATACCAACGTTTGTGATTCCCGGAGCTACCTTCTCTGATTGGATTTATAGAGCCTTGGTATTTTTAGTAGTATCCTGCCCATGTGCCTTGGTTATTTCAATACCCCTTGGATTTTTTGGTGGTATTGGTGCAGCATCAAAAAATGGTATATTAATTAAGGGAGGTAACTATCTTGAAGCACTTAATAATGTTGATATAGTTGTCTTTGACAAGACCGGTACCTTAACTAAAGGGGTATTCAAAGTTACAGAAATAAATGCTCAAAATAGTTTTACTAAAAATGAATTATTAGAATATACAGCGTATGCTGAAAGTTATTCTAGTCATCCAATTGCAACTTCAATAATAAAAGAGTATAGCAAGGAAGTTAACAAAGATGAAATTAAAAACTATGATGAAATATCAGGTCATGGTATAAAGGTAAATGTAAAAGGTAAGGAAGTTCTTGCAGGTAATATAAAACTGATGACTAGAGAAAAGATTGATTTCGAAAATATTGAGGTAGCTGGAACAGTAGTTCATGTGGCTATTGAAAGAAAATATGCTGGATATATCATTATTTCAGACGAAGTAAAGGAAGATTCTAAAGAAGCTATAAAAGGACTAAAACAGATTGGTATTAAAAAAACTGTAATGCTTACTGGTGATAATAAATCAATAGCAAGTAAAATTTCAGAGCAATTGGGACTCGATGAATTCTTTTCAGAACTACTTCCTATTCAAAAGGTTGAGAAATTGGAGATGCTTGATAAAGAGAAAGGTTCAAAGGGAAAATTACTCTTTGTAGGTGATGGTATAAATGATGCTCCGGTCCTTGCAAGGGCTGATATAGGAATTGCTATGGGGGGATTAGGATCAGATGCTGCCATTGAAGCAGCAGATATCGTAATCATGACCGATGAGCCATCCAAGATAGCATCTGCGATAAAAATAGCAAAAAGAACAAGGAGCATCGTATTTCAGAATATAGTGTTTGCATTAGGAGTTAAAGCCATATTCCTTGTATTAGGTGCATCTGGAGTGGCTTCAATGTGGGAAGCAGTGTTTGCAGACATGGGAGTTGCCATAATTGCAATTTTAAACGCAATGCGAGCAATGAATATTAAAAACATTTAATTGTACTTGCACGAATCCTCCCCATGGTTTAATTCTTCAAAGATTGAATCAAATCAAGGGAGGATCTGCAAAAATATAAAATTAAGGATCCATAAATTTCGAGTTATTTATTGATTAAGTATTATGTTAAGGGGAAAATTGGTATGGCAACCTATAATATTAAAGAACAAGTTCAATCCTTTGGACTAAAAAAAGTAATTTCTTATTTAGATTTTAATCCGGACAAAAATATTCTTAAAATAATAGATTGGGCTGAAAGGTTTAATAAGGACATAGCAAATAAACTGTGTCTATGATTTCAGACTATGTTCATAAACTAATTTGCATAGCATCAAAATAGGAATAAGTAAGGGATATTTAAGTTGATATTTCTATTTTATGTATTGTCAATATTAAAAGGAAGTGATATTATAACAATTAAGCTATTGTTTAACTGTTTATATGA
>ERZ1463036.276-NODE-276-length-11505-cov-30.825066_pt1 | contig 11505 bp, 12 predicted proteins | sample MGYA00564485_ERZ1463036 | MGnify/ENA primary metagenome ERZ1463036 (study PRJEB39244, sample SAMEA3635127) | Helicobacter pylori | study: EMG produced TPA metagenomics assembly of PRJEB11511 data set (Assembly of a 5300-year-old Helicobacter pylori... | reverse complement strand
AGGAGATCTTTTAGCTTACTGTCATGGAGAGTATTATAAATTACCTAGAAAATCACTAGGTTCTTTTGGATATTCGGTAATGAAAAAGAAGAATAAACAAGATGAAAAATTAATTTTAAATAAAAAAAGTAAAAAGAATAAAAATAGTTTAATTAAAAAGAAAAAGTTAAATAAAAAAATAAAAAAGAGAGATTAACTCTCTTTTTTTATTATCTTCTAAATCTTTTTTTGTAGCTTTTTCCATAGCTATAACTGCTTCTATAACGTCTTTTATTATAACGTCTTTGGTTAATTAGTTTAATAATAAATATTATTAAAAGAACTATTATAACAATACCTAAAAGTATTCCTAAATATGCAAATATATTAGCTTTAATTAAAGTAAATGTAGATATTCCAATACTTCCTTTTAATGATTGAGTATATTCTTTAACAGAAAGAGTAAGTGTTAAATTATCATCTGATGCAACAGACCATGCATTGTCATTATTAGAGTTTAATGATATTTCTGCATTTTTTTCATTAAAGCTATTTTTATAAAGCATAGCATTTTCTGATAGAGTTACAGGTGCTTCTATAGTTTTTTCAGGGCCGAAAAATCTAAACATTTTATATTTTAAGTTTACATTCTTTACTTCGCTTCCAGCAGCTTTATATACAGAAGGAGTTGCAGCAAAGCTGTAGTCCATTATTTTATCCATATCAGCATATCTTGTTGAATCATCAGCACTTACTGCTGAATTAAGTACAATACCTATAATATCTCTACCATCTCTATTATAAACAGCAGCTAAGCATTCACCAGCTTGATCAGTTGTTCCTGTTTTACCAGCTATATTTCCATTTTTACCTAATGTTTTATTTCTGTTTGTTAAGTTTACAGTTTTACCACCTATAGATATAGTAGCGTCTTTGCATCCCATTATTTCTTTAACCCATGGATTTGCAAAGGCTGCTTTAGTAAGTAATGCTAAGTCGTAAGCTGTTGAATAATGATCAACATTATGTAATCCATTTGGTGTTACAAAGTGGCTATTTTTCATTCCGATTTCTTGTGCTTTTTTATTCATAAGCTGAGCAAAATTTTGAGCATTTCCGGCAACAGAATCAGCTATCATATATGCAGCATCATTACCAGAGAACATTAATAAACCCTTCATGACATCATCTGCAGTCATAGTATCTCCAACTTTCATAGTAACTCCATGCCAATTTGAATGTAGCGAATATGGAGGTTGGGATTTAGCATCTTGAGTAAATTTAATTTTATCATATTTTTGTGCATGATCTGCAAAAACTAATGCAGTTAGCAATTTAGTTATACTTGCAGGATATGCTTTTGCATTTGCGTTTTTTGAGTAAATAACCTCGCCTGTTTTTAAATCCATAGTAATTGCATATTTAGCAGTTATATTAGGATCACTTGGTAATTGAGTATCTGCAAATGATTTTATTAATCCTAAAGGAGATAATAAACACATAGCAAAAACAATTACCATTGTTTTAAGTAAAAATCCTTTCTTCTTCAACATTTTTCCACCTCGTTCTAAAATTTTGTCAAAACAATGGACGTACATACAAAAAAGTATAACATTTTATTAAATTAATAACAATAAACAACAGGTTAAAATAGGTATTAAAATTATTACAATAAAATTAAATAAAAAAATATATTATAGGTATAATAAACTTAAGGGGGTGATAATATGAAAATGTTTAGAAATACAATTTTAAATTTAGTAATTATATTTATTATGATTTTTAACTTTACAAGCATAAACACTATGGCCTTAAATTCACAAAATAAAACAGTTTATTTAACTTTTGATGATGGACCTTCTAATGGAAATACAAATAAAATATTAGATATTTTAGAAAAAAATAATATAAAAGCAACTTTTTTTGTAGTTGGTAATAGAATATCTGCAAATAAATCAATTATAAAAAGAGCAAAAAATTTAAATATGGCAATTTATCCACATTGTAATAATCATGATTATGATAAAATATATTGCAGTAAAAATTCATATTTAAAAGATTTGAATTTTTGTAAAAAAAATATGATAAATATTCTTGGTAAAAATTGTAGTGATTTTAGATTTGTAAGATTACCAGGTGGTGCTACAAATACAGTTTGTAAAAAGGAAGTTTTAAACAATATAAAAAATGAAATAAAATCTCAAAATATAATGTATATAGATTGGAATGTAGATTCAGGAGATGCTGTTGCTAGAAATGTATCAAGCAATATAATAAAAAATAATATGAAAAATTATTCAGGTATATATAATGTTGAAGTAGTTTTAATGCATGATAGTGGAGATAAAGAATCAACAGTAGATACTTTGCAAAGTATAATAAATAATTATAAAAATAAAAATTATAAATTTAAAACATTAAATAACATATCAAAAGAAGAGATAAATTATTTAAAAAAGATAAGAGTAATAAATAATTAAAATAAAAAATAACCATATAATATGGTTATTTTTTTTCATTAAATCTTTTAATAATTGTTTCTTTAGCTTTAAGTTCAAGATCATTATTTAATGGTTCTAGATTAACATTATCATGTTTATGTGATAATGCAAGTTCTAATAATTTATCTGCAAGTTCAGGATTTTTTGAAAGTAAAGATCCGTGGAAGTAAGTACAGAATGTATTTTTGTATATACAACCTTCATTTCCATCTTCACCATTGTTTCCATAACCTTCAATACATTTTCCAAGTGGTTTAAGTCCATTTATATAAGTTCTACCAGAATGATTTTCAAATCCAACATAAGTTTGATTAAATTCATCATTTTTTATTATAGTATTTCCTATAAAACGAGTATCTCCACCTTCTGTATATATATCTAAAATACCAAGACCTTCAAGTTTTTCACCATTAGGTGCTCTATAATAATTACCAAGTAATTGATATCCTCCACAAATAGCAAGTAGAACTTTTGAGTCTTCAACATATTTTGTTAAAGCAGCTTTCTTATTCTTTTTTAAATCTTCAGAAACTATTGATTGTTCATAGTCTTGGCCACCACCAAAGAAAACTATATCATAATTATCCCCATTAAATTCATCATTTATAGAAACATCAAAAACATTGACTTTTATTCCACGGCTTTCAGCTCTAGCTTTAAGTATTAATATATTACCTACGTCACCATAAACATTTAATAAGTCAGGATAAAGATGACAAATATTTAATTCCATAAATATTACCTTCTTTCTACCAAAGTTTATTTATATAACCTTTTGAATGTAGGAACTTTCTATAGTTGATCATTGCTGTATAAGTCGCAAGAACATAAATAGTATCATCATTACATTCTTTGATTTTATTAGTTAAAGCTTCATAATCAGCTTCTATTATAAATTTATCAGAATTAAGTCCGCAAGTTTTAAGTCTTACAGCCATATCATACATTCTCATCCCTGATATAAATACATTGTTAATTGGAAGTGTTGGAAGTCTTTCAAAATCAACATCCCATATCCAAGAAACATCTCTTCCATCTGCGTAGTTATCATTTAACATAAATAAGGCAGAGAACGGTTCTTTATTTAAGCATAATGTATCTATTGCTTGATTATATCCAGCTGGATTTTTTACAAGAATTATTTTAACATTTTTACCTTCTAAGTTTATAACTTCTTGTCTACCAAAGCTTGAATCTTGTTTTCCTAAAGATTTTGAAATTATTTTATCAGAAACACCTAAATCTTTTGTTATTGAATAAGCACAAAGTCCGTTATAAATATTATAAGCACCGGATTGACTTATAGTAATTGGTGTTCCATTTATAATTACTCTTGAAAATTCAGGGGTAACTTCAAGTATTTCATCAACTGCATATTTTAGTTTTGGTCTTTTATATCCACAGCTAGGACAATAAAAATCTCCTAAATGATTATATGTTATAAAATTATATTCATAAGGTGACTTACAGAATTTACAAAACTTTGAATCTGCATTTACATCTAGTTTAGTATCTTTCTGTACTGGAACATTAAATCCATAGAATTCAGTAGGATTTTTAACATCTAGTTTACCAAGTAAAGATTCATCACCATTTAATATAAGTTTAGTTTCAGGAACTTTAACAACACCTTCTAATATTTTTGTAAGTGTTGTATAAACTTCACCATACCTATCTAGTTGATCTCTAAATAGATTAGTTATAGTTATTATTTCAGGTTTTATGTATTCAGTAATAAATTTAACATTTGCTTCATCTACTTCAATAACTGCATATTTAGATGAATTATCACTAAATTTAAAATTGTCTATAAAACAAGAAACGATTCCAGGAAAAAGATTAGCACCTGTATTATTAGTTATTACTTTAAAGCCATTTTCTTTAAGTATATTAGTAATCATACTAGTGGTTGTTGTTTTACCGTTAGTACCAGTTATTAAGATAACTTTATATCCTTTAGAAACTGTTTTTAAAATATTTCTATCAATTTTTAATGCTATTCTTCCAGGAAAAGTACTTCCTCCTTTTAAAAAGTTTTTTGAAATAAATAGTACTATTTTACTTGAAATAATACTAATAATTGATTTTATATTAATAATAATCACCACCTAGTGTTTAAGTATCTTCTTTATATAAATAATTAATAGTATAACACAAACTATATTATAGCGAAATATTTTAAATATCAATATATTAATAGAATTATTATTAGATATATAATAAAAATAAAAGAAAATCTAAAATAATTCTTTGAATTTTACAGAAATATATATTTTTTTTCATATGGATTTTTATTTTTTTGTCTGATAGAATAAGAAACAAGAAAGGTTTGACATAAAGATGAGAGGAGATCTTAATATGTACCCAATAAAATTTGAAAATTTATACTATGACAAAATCTGGGGTGGAAGAGATTTTGAAAAATTTAGAACTAACATGCCTGAAGGATTAATAGGTGAAACATGGGATATCGCTTGTCATAGAAATGGAACTGGTATCGTAGAAAATGGTGAATTTAAAGGTATGAAATTTGATGAACTTTTAAATAAGTTAGGCCATAAATTAGTAGGAGATAAAATAGAAGCAGATAAGTTCCCATTATTAATAAAGCTTATTAATGCTAATGATAAATTATCAGTTCAAGTTCATCCAGGGGATGAGTATGCAAGAGAAAAGGATAACGATCTTGGAAAAACTGAAGCTTGGTATGTTGTTGATGCAAAAGAAGGAGCTTCATTAATAGTTGGAACAAAAGATTGTGATAAAAAAATATTTGAAGAAGCAATAAAGAAAGGAGATTTAACTCCTTATTTAAATCAAATTCCAGTTAAAAAAGGTGATATGTTCTACGTAAAAAGTGGATTAGTTCATGCAATTTGTGAAGGGGTAGTAATAGCTGAAATTCAACAAAATAGTGATACTACATATAGAGTTTATGATTATAATAGGGGCAGAGAAATCCATGTAGAAAAAGCTTTAGATGTTATAGATTTTTCATTAAAAGGTGAAAATATAAAAGGTATTACAATTCATGAAGATGGATATGATAAAACTGTACTTTGCATAGGTGAATATTTTGCTATAGAAAAATACGAAGTTAAAGAAAGTGCAAAAGAATCAAGTGATAAAAATAGATTCTATTTATTCACATGTGTAGAAGGCAACGGAGAAATTTTATGGAATGATGGTTCTTTAGAAATTAAGATGGGGGACAGTATACTTATACCAGCTCATCTTGGAGAATATGAACTTAAAGGAAACTTTACGTTATTAAAGAGTTTTGTTCCGGATGTAGAAGAAGAAAAAGAAAAAATATTAGCTCCAGTTTTAAAATAATATTTCAAAAGTTAATAAATTTATATCAATAAACAAAGAGAGGCTTTTAATAAGGCCTCTTTTATTTTCTTAAAATTAGATTAATTAAATTGTAATATATAGACAAGTCATTATAATAAACTTATAATTAAAAAGTCAGAAATTTTTTAGAAAGTGAGTGAGAATGAGTGGGAATAGATTTGTTATTAATACTTAAGGCAATTATTGTTGCTATAGTAGAAGGTCTAACGGAGTTCGTTCCAGTTTCATCAACAGGACATATGATTCTTGTTGGTAATTTAATAAACTTTACTGGAGCGTTTGCAGATATGTTTACGGTTGTAATACAACTTGGAGCAATACTTGCCGTTGTTGTATTATATTGGACTAAAATAAGCACTAGCGTTGTGGAATTTTTTAAATTTATATTTACTAAGGGAAGAGAAGGAGAAACAGGTTTTAGATTTGGTATTAATGTAATAGTTGGTTCAATACCTGCACTTATAGTGGGATTACTTCTTCATGATAAAATAAAATCATTATTTACTCCAAGAGCTGTAATATATGGATTTATAGTTGGAGGTATACTATTAATAGTTATAGAAAATATTTATAGAAAAAGAAGAGCAAAAGCAAGGGATATTGATGCAATTACACCTAAAGAAGCTTTAATAGTTGGTGTTGCTCAGTGTTTTGCAATGTGGCCTGGAATGTCAAGAAGTGCATCTACAATAATGGGTGGATGGATTGCTGGACTTTCAACACCTGTAGCTGCTGAATTTTCATTTTTCTTAGCAATACCTGCTATGGTAGGGTCAACTGGACTTGATATGTTAAAGTTTGATTATTCAATTATGACAACAACTGATTGGATAGCTTTAGCAGTAGGATTTGTAGTGGCATTTATAGTTGCTCTTATTGTTATGAATAAGTTTGTAAACTACTTAAAGAAGAAACCTATGAGAGTATTTGCAGTTTATAGAATAGTTGTAGGAGTTATACTTGCAGTATTAGTATTTGCTGGATTAATGACTTTACCACCATTATAAAATTAAATAAATAATAAAAAAATCAGTCAAGAATTTTATTTGGCTGATTTTTTTTATTATGTAAATATTTATTAAGATAAAAGTTTAAAATATAATTTTAATATAAAACTAACTTAATTTTTAAAATAATAATAAATTTATCTTTATAAAAAGATAAATTTATGATATCATAAAATGGTAAATATTTACTTAAAAAGAAAAATAATCAAAAAGGTTTACTGAAGTTAAATAAGATTTTATAAGTTTAATGTTAAAAAACGGGAGCGGGGAACATTAAAAGAATAGAGGGGGATTTATTAGATGATTAAAAAGGTTAAAAAGATAGCTTTATTAACTGGTGGTGGTGATTGCCCAGGATTAAATGCTGTAATTAGATCTGTAACTAGAGCCGCTATTTTAAATTATGGGTATGAGGTTATAGGATATAAGTTTGGATATAGAGGCCTTTATAAAAATGATTTTATACCATTAACATTAGAATCTGTATCTGGAATACTTCATAGAGGGGGAACTATTCTTTATAGTTCTAATAAGGATAATCTTTTTGATTATGCTATAGAAGAATATGGTAAATTTATCAAGAAAGATGTTTCAGATGTAGCAGTGGAAAATCTTAAAAAGGAAGGTGTAGATGCTATTATAGTAATAGGTGGAGATGGAACTTTAACTTCAGCTAGAGATTTTTCAAGAAAAGGAATAAAAGTTATAGGAGTTCCAAAAACTATAGATAATGATTTAGCTTCAACTGATGTAACTTTTGGATTTAATACTGCAATAGATGTTGCAACAGAAGCTTTAGATAGACTTCATACAACTGCTGAATCACATCATAGAATAATGCTTTGTGAGGTAATGGGAAGAGGAGCAGGATGGATAGCATTAGAATCAGGAATTGCAGGATCTGCAGATGTTATATTATTACCTGAGATACCTTATGATATAAATAAAATCGTAGAAAAAATTAATGAAAGAAAAGATGAAGGAAAAATGTTTACTATAATAGTAGTAGCAGAAGGTGCAAGGTCAAAAGATGGAGATGTAGTAATATCAAAAATAGTAGAAGATAGTCCAGATCCAATAAGGTTAGGTGGAATTGGAAATAAATTAGCTGATGATTTAGAAAAAATAATAAAAGACCATGAAGTTAGGTGTACTGTTCTTGGACATATTCAAAGAGGTGGAAACACATCAACCTTTGATAGAATATTATCAACAAGATATGGAGTAGCTGCAGTAGAAATGATTAATGAAGGATTATTTGGGAATATGGTTTGTTTAAAAGGTGATAAAATAACATATGATAGTCTAGAAAATGTTATTGGGCAACATACTAAACAAGTTGATCCTAGTTGTGAATTGGTTACAATAGCTAAAAAGATAGGAATATCATTTGGTGATTAATTAATATATCAAGGGTTTAGCATAATGCTAAATCCTTTAATTATATTTTCAAGATATATGTAAATATGTTATAATTTTATTAAAAATATTATTAAAATTAAGTTCATACTTAAAATAAAAAGCTGGAGGGTATTATGAAAGAGGTTAAAAGATATTTAGAATCAAGAATTGGTACTTATAGTTTTTTCTTTGAAGATTTAGAAAGTGGATTTGTTTATGGATATAATGAAAACGTTAAAATGACGGCGGCGGGATGTATGAAGCTTCCAATAGCAGTATCTTTAATAAAAGATGTTGAAAGAGGAAAAATAACTTTTATGGATAAGATTAGAATCGATGGTATCGATAAGGTGTATGGAACAGGAATAATTCATGAATTTAATTCAAGAGATTATACGGTTTTTGAACTTTTAGTGGCTATGCTTATTCAAAGTGATAACACAGCTGCAAATAAAATTATTGATATTATTGGAATGGATAGAATAAATGAAGATATAAGAGAAATGGGATTAGAGAATACTAAATTAAATAGAAAGACTGCGGATGAAAGAACAGGTAAAATTGACATAGAAAATTTAACATCAGCAAAAGACTTATCAAAGATATGGAAGCATCTATACAAAGCAAGTTATTTAACCGAAGAAAATAGTACCATGCTTATAGATATTCTCAGAAGACAGCAGATAAAAAATAAATTAGCATTATATATACCTGATGATTTAAAGTATGAAATATCAAGTAAAACTGGAGATAAGACAGGTGTTGAAAATGATACAGCATTAATACAACTTTCTAAAGGAACATTTACCTTTACTGTGTTATCTACAGAAGTTCCAAATAGTGTTTATGGAACTGTTACATTAGCTAAATGTGGAAAGATGATGTGGGATAATATAATTAATAATTGGAATTAATATGTAGATTTCAAAGGAGAATTTTAAATATTTAGAATTCTCCTTTTTGATGAATCAAACATGAAATATGTAACATTTTCTTTTTAACATACATAACATATTAATATATTTATAGAAGAAAGGATGATATGTATGTCTTATTGTGCTAATAAATGTTTTGATTTAGAGTATGCACGTGCATATATATTACCTCAAAAATACGAAAATTTATATTCAGTTTATGAAGGTTTTTGTAGAGGAACTATATTTAAAGATTTATATAAACCTTATAAATAGAAGATAATAGAGAGGTAAAATTATGAAAGAAATTGAATTGTTGAATAGTATACAAAAGATACAGTTTTATGCAGTAGAACTAAATCTTTATCTTGATAATTTCCCTAATGATAAAGAAGCTATAAGTGACTATAAAGAAGTTTCTAGAAAGTTAGACGCTTTAATTAGTGAATATGAATTGAAATATGGACCTATAAGAAACTTTGGAGATGCTTATGTGGAAAATCCATTAGAGTGGGTCAATCAACCATGGCCTTGGGAAATTAAATATTAGGAGGATTTAGTTATGTGGTATTATGTTAAGACTTTAGAATATCCTATAAATTTAAAATGTAATGATCTTAGGATGGCAAAATTTTTAATGTCACAATATGGAGGACCAGACGGTGAATTAAGTGCTGCTCTTAGGTATTTAAATCAAAGATATACAATGCCAACAAATAAAGCTAAAGGCTTATTAACTGATATAGGAACAGAGGAATTAGCTCATGTAGAAATGATTGCTACTATGATTTATCAATTAATGGAAAATGCCTCTATTGAGGATTTGAAAAATGCTGGACTTGCTGCTCATTATACAGATCACGGAAAAGCATTATATTATAGTGATGCTCAAGGAAATCCATGGACAGCAACTTATATTCAAGCAAAAGGTGATGTTATTGCAGATTTAAATGAAGATATGGCAGCTGAACAAAAAGCTAGAGCAACCTATGAATGGCTTATAGATTTGACAGATGATCAAGATATAAAAGAAATATTACGTTTTTTAAGAGAAAGAGAAGTTGTTCATTACCAAAGATTTGGTGAAGCATTAATGGATGTTCAAGATAACTATAAATGTAAATATAATTAATTTAGAATAGAAAAATTAAGAGCCTTTGTTAAAGGCTCTTTTTTATATTATAAAATTTTATTTTATTGTTCTAAATTCAAAACCTTTATCTTTAAAGTATTTAATTATTTCTGGTAGAGCTTTTGTAGTTTCAGCTTTACCATATGTATCATGCATTAGTACTACAATACTATCTGCATCTTTTCCTAGTTCATTAACACTATTTTTTAAATAAGAAACTAGTTCTTTAGAGTTTTTCTTTTTACCTTCTGCATCACCATTTAAAGCATTCCAATCAATATTTCTAACACCTAGTTCCTTCATTTTATTTTTAAAATTTTCTTTGCCATTCCAAGAACGATATCCTCCTGGTAATCTTATGATTCTAGTATAAAAGTCTTTTCCTAAAATATCTTTCATTAATTTATCATTCTTTTTTAAATCTGATATTACATTATCAACATTTATTGTTCTAGAAGGATAAAGATAATTATAATTATGACTGTAAGTATGGTTACCTATGGCATGTCCTTCATTAGCAATTTGTTTCAATAAAGCTTTTGATTCATCACTTGCTATGATAGATTTTCCAGTTACAAAAAAAGTTGCTTTAATATCATGTTTTTTTAAAATATTAAGTACTTTTGGAGTATTTGTTGTTGATGGTCCATCATCAAAAGTTAAATAAACAACTTTTTTTCTATCTGTTCTAACGGGATAATGAATAGAACCTTTTATTAATTCATTTGTATTTTTAGAAATAACTAAGGCATCATCTGCGTTAGGATCATCTTTTAATTGTAAGTAGTTATTATTAACTGATCCTTTTTTCACTTCATTTTTCACTTCGTTTTTTACTTCATTTTTAATTTCTTGTTTTGTGCCTGTATTTTCTGCTTTGGCAACTTTAGGTTTAGTAGATTTAAAATTTGAAAAATATAATACAGGTATTATAAAAATAAGTAATATTACTAAAATAAAGAATACTATTTTTTTATTTTTATTATTTTCACTCATATTTAATCCTCCTTAGTTAATTTAATTAATTACTTTTAGTATTGTTCTTAATTAAATTTTTATTCGGATATAAAATAATAACAAATATATAATAAAAATTTAAAAAATGTAAATTAATAAATTATAGATATAAGATAATTTCTATGTTAAAATACCTTGTATGTTTTTATTAAAAAGATCGAAGAGCACACGTCTGAACTCCAGTCACCCGTTAGATC
>ERZ1463036.274-NODE-274-length-11570-cov-42.092141_pt1 | contig 11570 bp, 10 predicted proteins | sample MGYA00564485_ERZ1463036 | MGnify/ENA primary metagenome ERZ1463036 (study PRJEB39244, sample SAMEA3635127) | Helicobacter pylori | study: EMG produced TPA metagenomics assembly of PRJEB11511 data set (Assembly of a 5300-year-old Helicobacter pylori... | reverse complement strand
TATCTATGCTCATTTGAAAGTTCCTCCTCTGAAAGTTGTGATGAGGCAATTTCTTTATAAATTGCACAGTTTTCAAGTAATTGTTGATGAGTTCCAATTCCAACAATGTTACCATCATCTAATACTAAGATTCTATCTGCATCCATTATAGTACTTACTCTTTGGGCAACTATAATAACTGCTGAATCTTTAGTTTCATTTTTTAAAGCAGCTCTAAGTTTAGCATCAGTTTTAAAATCAAGTGCTGAAAAACTATCATCAAAAAGATATACTTCAGGTTTTCTAACTAAAGCACGGGCTATTGCAAGACGTTGTTTTTGACCGCCTGAGAAATTTTTACCACCTTGTTCAACAATTGAATCAAATCCATCTTCTTTTTCCATTATAAAATCATATGATTGGGCAATTTTAGATGCGTGAACAAGCTCCTCCATAGAAGCATCTTCTTTTCCATATCTTAAGTTTTCTTTTATATCTCCTGAAAAAAGAACAGCTTTTTGTGGAACAAAACCTATCTTATTTCTAAGTTCTTCTTGAGACATGTCTTTGATATTTAAGCCATCTATTAAAATTTCTCCTTTAGTTGGATCATAAAATCTTTCTATAAGATTTAATAATGTTGATTTACCTGATCCAGTACCACCTATTATGGCTGTAGTTTCACCAGGTTTTGTTTCGAATGAAATATTATTTAATGCACCTTTCTCAGCACCAGGGAAGAAGAAGGAAACATTTTTAAATTCAACATAACCTCTTTTATTAGAATTAGTTTTCTTATTGTTACTATCTATAATTGAAGGTTCAGTTTCAAGGACTTCATTAATTCTATCAGCAGAAGCTGAAGCTCTAGGAATCATTATAAATAGCATACTTACCATTATAAGTGAGAACATTATTTGCATAACATATTGTAAGAAAGCCATAAGGTTACCAACTTCCATAACACCAGAGTTTATTCTGTTTGCGCCAAACCAAAGTATAGCAACAGAAGTTAGATTTAATATAAGCATAAGAATAGGCATAAGTAATGCTATAATTTTATTTACTTTAATTGCATTTGTAGTGAAATCATTATTAGCTTTAGAAAATCTTTTTGTTTCAAAACTTTGCTTATTAAAAGCTCTTATAACTCTAATACCAGTAAGGTTTTCTCTTAAAACCTTATTTATATTATCAAGTTTAGATTGCATAGCTTTAAATAAAGGCATTCCTTTTTTTCCTATAAGACCTATAGCTAAAATAACTAATGGCATTGAAACTAAAAGAATAAGAGATAAATCCTTATCAACGGAAATAGCCATTATAATACCACCAATACAAGTAAGTGGAGCAGTAACCATCATTCTAAGTATCATAATTAAAACTTGTTGAACTTGGTTAACGTCATTAGTAGTTCTAGTTATAAGTGAAGCATTTCCGATTTTGTCCATTTCTTTTAAAGAAAAAGATTCAGCTTTAACGAAAATTTTTCTTCTTAAATCTTTACCATAAGACATTGAGACTTTTGATGAAATATAACTAGCAAATATAGTACATATACTTCCAATAAGAGATACTAAAATCATAATAGCACCAATTTTAAGTATATAATTTACATCGCCATTTATAATACCAGTATCTACTATCTTAGATAGTAATGTTGGTAAATATAATTGAGCCATTGTTTGAACGAAAAGCAATATTATAATAAATATTAAGCTTTTCATATATGGCTTTAAATGCTTAAACAGCTTTAACATATATTTTTCACTCCTTAACTTAATTCGGTTTTATTTTCTTTTAAATTATTTTTTACTTTATTTAATAAATATTGCAAAGAATCAATTTCATCTTTAGTGAAATTATTCAAACATATTGAATCAATTTCTGATATAACTTTTTTTAAATTTGTACATGCATTTAATCCTTTTTCTGTTAAATGGATTCTTGAAATTCGTTGATCATTAGAATCTATGCTTTTTGATACAAAACCTGCTTTTTCTAATCTTCTTATCATGACAGTAACAGTTGCAGGTTTAATTTTTGTTTTTTCTGCAATTTCTTTTTGGCTTATACCATCATTTTTGTATATAGTGAAAAGAACAGGGGGTTGTCCTGGATATAAACCTTCTTTTTCTAATGTTTTATGACTAAGAGAAAAGTGACCTCTTAAAACATCTCCTAAAAGTTTATAAAAAGGAAAATTAAATTCATTATCCATAAAATACTCCTTTCTAAATTAGTTAGACGACTAATTATTTTTATATTTTAATATCAATCTATACAAAAATCAATAGATAAAAATTAAAAAAATTTAATAATATATTATATAATTTAATTGTATTTTGTGAGGTGATTATATGAACTATGTATATATAATAATGTGTGGAGATAATTCATTATACACAGGTTGGACAAATAATTTAGAAAAAAGATTTATGATGCATTGCGAAGGAAAAGGTGCTAAATATACTAGAGGTAGGGGGCCATTAAAATTAGTATATTTTGAAGAATTTAAAAATAAGAAAGATGCTATGAGAAGGGAATATCAAATAAAGAAGATGAAAAGAGAACAGAAACTTATTTTAATAAAAAGCTTAAATAAATCTATAGAAAATTAAAAAACTTGTAGCAAATTTTGGAGAAAAAAGTATTTTAAATATATAGACAAAATATAAATTTATGATAAAATTACAAAGAAGGTATAAAATTTGAAGAAGTAGGAGTGTGATATATATAGAATTTAAAGTGTATAATTAGTCTAGAAGCGCCAGAACTTAATTTTGTTTAAGTTGACGAGGTTGGGGAGTTATCGAAATTTTCGGCGGGTGCCCCACGGTATTTACACTACCGATAACGGCTAGCAAAACTATGAAGCAATTTATAGGACAAATCTAGCTTGGTGTAAAAACTTCAATTTAAGATTTTTTTAGTCCTAGGATTATTATACCTTCTTTCAATTTTGCTAGGATAATTCTTAAAGAAGATGATAATTAAATATTATTTGTGAAGAAAGAAGGAAGATTTTTTATGTGCGGAATAGTAGGATATTTTGGAAATAAACAAGCAACAGACTTTTTAGTAGAAGGATTATCAAAGTTAGAGTATAGAGGATATGACTCAGCAGGAGTTGCTGTTATATCTGATGGAAAGATTGAAGTAAAGAAGCAAAAAGGACGTCTTTCAAATCTTGAAGAAAGTTTAAATAAAGCTCCTATTAATGGAACAATAGGTATTGGTCACACTAGATGGGCAACACATGGAGCGCCATCAGATACTAATTCACATCCACATTTAAGTTCTAAAGGAGATATTGCTGTAGTTCATAATGGGATTATTGAGAACTATATAGAACTTAGAGAATTCTTAAAAAGCAAAGGATGTACTTTTATATCAGAAACAGATACAGAAGTTATACCAAACCTTATACAGTATTATTATGAAGGAGATTTATTTAAAGCTGTAGTTAGAGCTACAAAAGACTTACAAGGAAGTTTTGCTATTGGTGTTATTTCAAACAATGAACCAGATAAGCTTATTGCAGTAAGACAAGATAGTCCATTAATCGTTGGTCTTTCAGATGAAGAAAATTTTATAGCTTCAGATATTCCAGCAGTTTTAAATAGAACAAATAAAGTATATCTTTTAGAAGATAATGAGTTTGTTGTTATAACAGATAAAGGTGTTGAACTTTTAGATGAAAATGGAAATAAGATAGATAAAGATGTATATGAAGTAACATGGAGTGCAGATGCTGCTGAAAAGGGTGGATTTGATTCATTCATGTTAAAAGAAATACACGAACAACCAAAAGCAATTAAGGATACTATGACTTCAAGAGTATCAATGGATCATGAAATTGTTTTTGATGATTTTAAAATTACAAAAGAAGAACTTGAAAATATAGATAGAATATATATGGTAGCTTGTGGTACAGCATATCATGCTGGACTTATGGGTAAGTATTCAGTTGAAAAATTAGCAAGAATACCAGTTGAAGTTGATATAGCTTCAGAGTTTAGATATAGAAATCCATTAGTTACAGAAAAGTCATTAGTAATTGTATTAAGTCAATCAGGAGAAACAGCAGATACTTTAGCAGTATTAAGAGATTGTAATAAAATAGGTGCTAAAACTCTTGTTGTTACAAATGTTGTTGGAAGCACAATGTCAAGAGAAGCTGATCATGTTATATATACTATGGCAGGTCCTGAAATTTCAGTAGCTTCAACTAAGGCATATACTACACAAGTTGTAATAATGCATACAATAGCAATGTACTTTGCTCAATTACTTGGAACTTTAAAAACAGAGGAAATAAATAAGTTAAAAGAAGAATTATTAATGATTCCTACAAGAATAGAAGACTTATTAAATGATGCTGACAAAGTTAAAGCAGTAGCAGAATCACTTAAAGACGAAGATGATATATTCTTCTTAGGTAGAGGAATGGATTTTGCTCTTGCATTAGAGGGATCATTAAAATTAAAAGAAATATCATATATTCATTCAGAAGCTTATGCTGGAGGAGAATTAAAGCATGGTCCAATTGCTTTAATTGAAGAAGGAACAAAAGTTGTTTCAGTTCTTACTCAAAGGGATTTAATGGATAAGATGATAAGTAATGTAGTTGAAATAAAATCAAGAGGAGCTATAAACTTTGGAATAACATTTAGAGGAAGCGAAAAAGCTCAAGGGGTTTTAGATGAAGTACTATTTATACCAGAAACTATAGATATGTTTGCTCCAATTCTTGCAGCTGTTGAGTTACAATTATTAGCATATTATGTAGCAAGTCTTAAAGGATTTGATATAGATAAGCCAAGAAATTTAGCTAAATCAGTTACAGTTGAATAATGCTCAATAAAGATGTATAATATCTGAGTTGAGATAAATTTCCAATAAAGATAAGGAGCGGGTTTTTTATGAGAGATGAATTAGTAAAATTAATTAAAGAGTATAAGGATACTGGCAGATGTTTGAAATCGGGTTTAGAATGGATGCCTGATAATGAAGTTGCAAAATCCAAAATTGATATAATAAATATGGTCATTGAAGATTTAGAGAATATAATTAAGTAAATTAATTTAAAAGCTTATGCATTTTTGGCATAAGCTTTTATTTTTATAAATTTTAAAAATTATTTTAATAGTTAGTATATAATTTAGGTTCATAATTTAAGAAAGTTTTTATTAAAAAATATGTATTTAATATTATACAGGATCAAAGTAAATAAAATAAAGTAAGAATTTATTTTAAAATGACAATGTGTTGATGTATGATAATAATATAATGAATAATAAGAAGGAGCATTAAACATGGTTAATATATCAAATTTAATTTTCAAAATATTAGAGTTAGCTATATTGATATTTTTAATTTATATAAAAAAAGATGATTTAGAAGAAGTTTACGGTGAAGAATTTAATAAAAAATATCCTAATAATTTAAATAAATTCTTATATGTATTTATATTATTTTTATGTTTATTATTTTTCACATTAAGAGGGATTGATTATTGGCTTTATAATGCATTTACTAATTTGATTTTAATGTTAATATCTATGATATTTTTATTAAAATCAAAAGAATATATGAAGTCTGTTAAATTAAGAAAATATGCTATTAAAGAACTTTTACTTTCAGCAATAATAATTATAGTAATTTTAAAATATTTTTTAATAGAAGCTTTTAGTAAAATTATTTAATTATTTTTATAGACAGGGGAAAAGATAATGAACAATAAGAAAGATATTAGAAGATGCATTTTAGATAAAAGAAATAAAATTAGTAATATAGAAAAGGAAAAACTAGATAATGAAATTATATATAAACTTATAAATAGTGATGAATATAATGAGTCAAAAGTTATTTTTTCTTATATAGGATTTGGTTCAGAAATAAACACAGAGATAATAATAAAAGATGCATTAAATAAAGGAAAAACTGTATGTGTTCCAAAAGTAAAAGGAAAAGATATGTTACTTATAAAGATAAGTTCATTAAATAATTTAATAAGAAGTAATTATGGAATATTAGAGCCTAGTGAAAATGAATCTAATATGAATATAAAAGATTTGGACTTAATAATTATGCCAGGAGTAGCTTTTGATAAATTTAAAAATAGAATAGGGTATGGTGGAGGATATTATGATAGGTTTTTATGTAGTTACAATGTAAATATTAATAAAGTTGCATTAGCTTATGATTTTCAAGTTTTAGAACGTATATCAACTGAGGAACATGATATAAAAGTAGATAAAATAATAACAGAAAAAAGGATAATTAAATAATAAATTGCATTAAAAAGAGCTTAGAATTCCTAAGCTCTTTTTTAAAATTATCTTTCTTTATCAGCAATTTCCTTAAGTAATCTAGCTTTGAAGCTTTCAAAATCAATTGAACCTTCATCATCATTTTTTCTACTTCTTACTGAAACTGTATTGTTTTCAGCTTCTTTTTCTCCAACAACTAAGATATAAGGAGTTCTTTCAAGTCTAGCTTCTCTAATCTTATAACCAAGTTTTTCAGCTCTATAGTCTCCTTCAACTCTTACACCGTTATTTCTTAAATCTCTAACGATTCTTTCAGCATAGTCATTATATTTATCTGATAATGGAAGAACTTTTGCTTGAACTGGTGCAAGCCAAGTTGGGAATGCTCCTGCATATTTTTCAATAAGCATTGCTAAAGTTCTTTCGTAACATCCAATTGATGATCTGTGAATGATATATGGACGTTTCTTTTCACCATTTTTATCAATATAAGTCATGTCAAATCTTTCAGCTAAGGCAAAGTCTATTTGTACAGTTATTATTGTATCTTCTTTTCCATGTACATTCTTAAATTGAATATCAAGTTTTGGTCCATAGAATGCAGCTTCATCATCAGCTTCAACGTAATCTATATTTAAGTGATCTAATATATTTCTCATTATATCTTGAGTATTTTCCCAAGCTTCTGGATTATTTATATATTTTTCAGTGTTATTTGGATCCCATTTTGAGAATCTATAAGAAATATCTCCATCTATTCCTAAAGTACTCATTATGTAATCAATTAAGCTTACAACACCTTTAAATTCTTCTTCTAATTGTTCAGGAGTACATACAATATGACCATCTGCTAAAGTAAACTGTCTAACTCTTATAAGTCCATGCATTTCTCCTGATGATTCGTTTCTAAATAGAGTAGAAGTTTCAGCAAATCTTACAGGAAGATCTCTGTAACTATGTTGCTCTGAATTATAAATCGCATATTGGAATGGGCAAGTCATAGGTCTTAAAGCAAATACTTCATCATCTTTATCTTCATCACCTAAAACGAACATTCCATCTTTATAGTGATCCCAGTGTCCTGAAATTTTATAAAGGTCACTTTTTGCCATTAGAGGAGTTTTAGTTAAAACATAACCTCTTTTTTCTTCTTCATCTTCAACCCATCTTTGAAGAGTTTGAACTATTCTAGCTCCTTTTGGCATTAATAGAGGAAGTCCTTGACCTACATTTTCATCAGTAGTAAATAATTTTAATTCTCTACCAAGTTTATTATGATCTCTTTTTTTAGCTTCTTCCATAGCTTCTATATGAGCTTCTAAATCTTTATTTTTTAAGAATGCAGTTCCATAAATTCTTGAAAGCATTTTATTCTTTTCGTCACCTTTCCAGTAAGCCCCAGCACTTCTTAAAAGTTTTATAGCTTTCATTGGTTTAAGTGACATTATATGTGGTCCTGCACAAAGATCAGTAAAATCTCCTATCTTGTAGAAAGATATTACTTCGTCTTCACCTAAGTCATTTATAAGTTCAACTTTATAAGGTTCATCTTTCATAAGTTCTAAAGCTTCATCTCTTGGAAGTTCAAATCTTTCTATTTCAGGGTTTTCTTTAATTATTTTTTTCATTTCAGCTTCGATTTTAGCTAAATCTTCTGTTGAGAAGGCACCTTCTTTATCAAAATCATAATAAAAACCATTTTCTATTGCTGGGCCTATAGCGATTTTTGTATTTGGGAATAATCTTTTCACGGCATAAGCTAATACATGAGAAGCTGTATGTCTTAAAGCATCTTTTCCTTCTTGTGAGTCAAATGTGCAAAGTTCAAGCTCGCAATCTTCATTTATTAGTTGACGTAAGTCAACAACTTTTCCATCAATTTTAGCACAAAATGTGTTTCTAGCAAGACCTTCGCTAATATTTTTTGCTACTTCTAATACTGATACACCATTTTCAAATTCTTTAATTGATCCATCTTTTAAAGTGATTTTAACCATTTTAAAAAACTCCTTTCTGAAATTTATTTTAAACTTAAATTTAATTACTAAATAAAAAAACTTCGTCTCAAAATTTAGAGACGAAGTATAATATCCGTGGTTCCACTCTAGTTACTCTTAAAAATAAAGAGTCACTTTAATATGTCGTAACGTGACAATTACGGGCTGGATTAGAGCCACTCCGAGGTAGTCTTCAGCTAAGCTTATATAAAAACACTTACAGCTAATGTGTTTTCTCTCTTAATATAAGGGATTAACTTACTCTTCTCATCAATGCGTTTAATATAAATTTATATAAAATAATTTATCTTAATTATAATCATACAATTTTAAGATGTCAATAAATGCTTTCACAAAGTTCTTCGATTTCTATATTTTGCAATAATTCTTCAGAATAATATGCTTTTCCCATCAATATAAAAATAATTTCCTCTTTTTTATAGCCTTCTTTGTATAATTTTAAGTCTTTTGTCAAACGCTTAATTATATTAGTTGATGCATTTAATATTATACAAAGTTCTTTAAATGAATAAAATCTTTTTGGTAATAGCTTGTATAATTTTTTTTGAAAATTAATTTTATAAAATATATCTGTTTTTAGAGAATGATGGGGCCCTTTTTTTCCACGATGATGTTCAGGACATAGATACATATAATTTAGCTCTATATCAAATCCTCCCTCACTTCTATGAACTATATGGTGGATATCGGCTTTTTTATTGCATATTTCACAAAAATACAAATGATTAACCTCCTTAAAGTTTTATGTTATTTACAGAATATTAATATAAATATTTATAAAAATCAAGAATAGAAACAATAAAAAGTAGTATAATATACTATATATGGTGTATTATATAACATATACTTTATAGTATATTATATTGAGATTTATGAGGAAAGGTGATATTTATGAAGGATAATTACAATTCATTCAGTTTTTGGGGCAAAAATGTAAATGATTGCAATGCTGTGAGAGGGCATGCATTCACACATGAAATGCCTAATTCAAAGTCTGTATATATACATGCTTTGATTTTTTCAAATAAAAATGGGATAGAGAGTTTGTATTCATACTTCCCAAATTCCAGAGCCCTTTTAGGTTATCTCCAACATTCATTTATGCAAAAAGCATTTTATACTTGGGCAAATGGTACAGAAAAATTAATTATGAAAGTACCAGTTTCACCAACAACAGAATTAATTAATAACATATATTCTAAAGGTAAAATTACAAAAAAAGAAAAAGAAATTATGAAAGAACAGTATGATGAATTAAGTTATATGTGGGATAAGCCAGAAGATGAAATTTTAAATGAACTTAAAACTTTTACAAGAAAGTTCAATAAAGCTTGGCTTGGAGATAACAGCAAATTTTTGTATATAAAAGTATTTAAAAGAGCTTCAGATTTAGCAGATTTTATAAAAGATTCAGTAATTATGACTGGAAAATGTGAAGAGTTTAAAAATACTATTGGAATTTCAACAGAAGATTTTGTTGAGATATCACATAAAATTTCTCATGATAAAGAAGCAGCTAATGTATTTAGAAAGGTAATACTAGATAAACTAACTGAGGTATTATAAATAAAAAAGTATAGGATAAAACTTAAATTTTATCCTATATTTTATTTGATTAAAGGTATAAATAGGGATTTATGAAAATAAAAATATATTGACATTAATGGTTAGTACTTGTTACAATAAATTAAAAATTAAATAAAGTCTTATCAAGAGTGGTGGAGGGACTGGCCCTGTGAAACCCGGCAACCTACTAAATAATATAGGGAAGACTATAATTTTTCAATGTAATTAATTTTGCATTGTAAATTTGTCATACGATAAATTATTTGGTGTGGTGCTAATTCCAGCAGTTAAATACTGATAGATAAGTGGTGTTTATATAGAGTTTATAAAGCTTCTGATTTCTATCAGAAGCTTTTTTTATTAAAATTAAAGGGGGATTTTAAATTGAAAAATAATAAAACAGGTAGTGTATTGGCATTAATGCCATTATTAGTATTTATAGTTTCATATGTTTCAATATCTTTAATAGCAAAAGATTTTTATGCTGTATCTGTAATAATTCCATTTCTAATTGCAGCAGTTACGGCTTTGATTATGAATAATAAAATTAGTTTTGAGGAAAGATTACATATTTTTTGTAAGGGAGCAGGTAATCCTAATATAATTTTAATGATTTTAATATTTATATTAGCAGGAGCTTTTGCAAGTGTTGCAAAAGCTATGGGTGCAGTTGAATCAACAGTAAATTTAGGACTTTCTGTATTACCTCCAAATCTGTTAATTTCAGGTATATTTATAGTAGCTTGCTTTATAGCTCTTTCTGTAGGGACTTCAATGGGAACTATAGTTGCATTAGTACCAATAGCACTTGGTATATCTGAGAAAACTGGAATTGCGGTTGCTTTAGTGGTTGGCGCAGTAGTAAGTGGAGCTATGTTTGGGGACAATTTATCAATAATATCTGATACAACAATTGCAGCAACAAGAACTCAAGGTTGTGATATGAGAGATAAGTTTAGAATGAATTTTAAGATAGTTCTTCCAGCAGCTATAATTACAGCAATTATTTTTGCTTTTATAACAAGAGGAACACAAGGATTTAGTTTAGGAACTTATGAATATAGCATTATAAAAATAGTTCCTTATATAGGTGTTTTAGTAGCAGCTCTTTTAGGTGTTAATGTTATCTTTGTTTTATCATCAGGTATAATATTAGCCGGTGTTATAGGTATACTTACTTCAAGTTTTGATATAATTGGATTATTTCAAAATTTAGCTACTGGTATTAGTGGGATGAGCGAGCTTATAATAATTTCTTTATTAATATCAGGAATGATAGCTCTTATTGAATACAATGGTGGTATAGAGTATATACTTAACAAAGGAATGAAAAAATTCAAGACAAGAAGAGGAGCGGAGTTTGGAATAGCAGCTCTTACGAGTTTGGTTGATATATGTACAGCAAATAATACTATTGCAATAGTAACAGTTGGACCTATAGCTAAAAATATATCAGATGAATTTGACTTAGAGCCAAAGAGAATTGCAGGAATTATGGATATGTTTTCATGTGTATTTCAAGGAATAATCCCATATGGAGCACAACTTATATCAGCATCATCACTTGCTGGAGTATCTGCATTTCAGATAATGGGGTATTTATACTATCCATATCTTATGGGAATATCAGCTGTAATTGCAATATTTATATATTGGGCAAGAAATAAAGAAGCTAATATTGAAAAAGAAAATTTAAATTTTGTTGATAGTTTATAAATTATTTATATAAAAA
>ERZ1463036.273-NODE-273-length-11589-cov-63.099619_pt1 | contig 11589 bp, 11 predicted proteins | sample MGYA00564485_ERZ1463036 | MGnify/ENA primary metagenome ERZ1463036 (study PRJEB39244, sample SAMEA3635127) | Helicobacter pylori | study: EMG produced TPA metagenomics assembly of PRJEB11511 data set (Assembly of a 5300-year-old Helicobacter pylori... | reverse complement strand
CATGCCATTCACAAACATTTTCAAAAAACTCAACACCCTTTCCCTTTACCGTTTTCGCTTCCTGTAAAGCTTCATAGATTTCTTCTATATTATGACCATCAATTGTAATCACATGAAATCCAAATGATCTCCATTTTTCATCTAGTGGATCAATTCTATTTATATCATTTACAAATCCATCTACTTGCAAATTATTTTTATCAATAATAACTACTAAATTGTCTAACTTTTTATTAGCAGAATACATAGCTGCTTCCCATACACTACCTTCCTGAAGCTCTCCATCACCCAGAATTACATATACTCTAAAATCTCTATTATCCACTTTAGCCCCTATTGACATTCCTGTTCCTATTCCAAGTCCATTTCCAAGAGATCCTGATGTCATATCAATTCCTGGTAGTTTTTTCATATCAGGATGCCCTTGTAACCTACTTCCTATTTTTCTTAATGTTTCTAATTCCTCTAATGGAAAATAGCCTTTTTTAGCTAAAGCAGCATATACTATAGGGCATACATGTCCTTTTGAAAGAACTAATCTATCTCTATTCTCCCAGTAAGGCCTTTTCGGATCTATTCTCATCTCTTTAAAGTATAATACACTCAAAATTTCTGCAATGGAATAGCTTCCTCCTAAATGGCCTGATCCTGCTTGGAAAATCATTTTAAGTGTATCTATTCTTAGTTCCTTAGATTTATCTTTTAATAATTTTATATCATTTATTTCCATAAATATTTACCTCGCTATTTTTTATTCGGATACTAAAGGCATTGGATTTGTCATTAAGTGCTGAGTCTCTTCATCAAAAGTACGCATTAATTTCATACCAGATACCACCTGTATAGCGACATCTACAGTGTATTGTACAATGTTACCACCTCTTGGTATATGACTAGAATAATTATTACCTTCATTATCTCTAACTAAACCATGTAGGTGAACATCCATTTTTCCATCTTCTTCTTCACATATTAACCCTTGAGCTGCAATAAATACACATGGTTTTTTAAGAATCAAATCCCTATCTTTTCCAAATGGATTATTGATTGGATCTTTAGGTTCAAAGTAATAATTAAAATAAATTTGCTTTAAACTTCCAAAGCAAGCAGTTATTACTCCGTACTTAATTCCATGCTTCCTACACGCAGCTTCAATTCCCTCAATTACATCTTCTCCCGGTAGTAATCTTACAATTATTATTTTCTCTCCATATCCCATTTCCGATATTAGTCTCATTTTATTTTCCCTTTCTAGTCCCTCATGTAAGCTTTTTTATTAATAAATTTAAAGCTTCAATCTATTTTATCTCTTATCATTAATCTAAATAAACAATTACTTATAATGAATTTTTAGGATATATAGGTTTTTTCCATCCTGATTCTGTTCTAATATCAATTTTATTAATATCATTAAGTACGTCGTTATATTCTCCAGAAAGTAATCCTACCCATGCAAAGTTACTATCTCCCATTTTTGCTACTTTATATCCTCTATGTTGTGCTTGAGTATGTTTAGATTTAAGCTCTCCCTTTAATTTTATTTCTATAACTCTTTCCTCTGAATCGATTCCATATGCTATACCTAAAGCTGACACTGCTTCTTTTGTTTTCCAAAATTCTCTTGATATTAATTCCCTTTTATTTACTAAAATCTCTATAGCATGTCTATAAATAAGTTCAGCATCAATTTTATATGAAGCTGCAATAACTTCGGCTAAATTGCCACCTCCTATTCTTCCAAAATTTCCATCTATTAGTTTAATATTATCTTGTGAAATTATAAATTCTGTATGGAAAAAACCATTTTTATAATTGCTACGCTCAACTAAACATCTGATAATTTTTTTAGCTTCATCCAATTTGTTTCCAGGTATTTTGTTGTCATAAGGGAAAATAATTCCTGATTCAGAGTTATTTATCTTTCTTCTTCCTGTTGACCCAATATATGTTACTTCTCCTTCAAAAACATATCCTTCTATACTAACAAGTTCACCCTCTATTGCTTCTTGAACTATTATATCTGATGGTCGTAAATGCTCAGGTAAATCAAGATCTATTAAATTTTCAATATTATTAATATCTTCTTCTGATTGTAATAATCTTACGCCACTTCCTCCTGCTGTATATTCTGGTTTTAATATTAAACTCGACTCTACACTAGAAAACATCTCTTTTAATTTTTCATATGGTATTTGTTTTATGTTAAAAGAAATAGATTTTGGAACATACTCAGGTATAGTTAAATTAACATAGTTTTTACTCTTAAGTGCAATTGTAGACTTATCTAATCCATTTACACCCAATTGTTCACATAATTCCGCACATATATCAAGTTTACTATCAAGAAATGTTATTATCCCTGCAATTTCTTCCTTTTCGTAACAAGATATAATTTTTAAATAATTCATCAAATGATTCTGTATTACAATGAATAAACTCCCCTTGTGATATTTCTTTTATTGCATCTCCACCTTGATTGTAAATATTAGTTAAAAAGATAACTCTTAAATTTGAAGCTTTTGCACCATTAATAATATATTCTGGTCCAATGAATGATGAATCAATAACAAATAAAATTTTCATAATTACCCCTCCTAGAATCGCTGTTATAATTTTTTTGTTAACTATATCACAAAAAGTCTAATAATGTTAAAAAACGGATTATTATTGCGTTTTTGAGGAGTAAAATCGTATTTTTAGGTAATTATTTTATTTTTTTAAGAAGTTTTTTTATCTATATAATCTAAACATAGATTTTTTAAATTTTCATTTTCATATCTGTCTGCACATTCATATAATTTAACTAAAATAGATTTATATGGAGCTTTGTAAGTATCAATACATTTCATTATTTTATCTATGAAATCTCCTTCTAAATCCATATAATATTCAAATACATTTCCAAGTAACATACTAGCTACAAAATAATCTGCCTTACGCTCAATTAATGGAACATCTACAACATTCATTTCTGCATATATCTGCTCTGAATTTAAACTATCATAAAATAATATATGATAAACTTCATGCCAAGCAACAAAATATTGATAAACTCTAGGTTGCGCAGTATTTATTATTGGTATTTTCTTGTTATTTCTTACCTCTACTTTTACACATAAATACTTATCATCTATTAAATTTATTGAAATATAATTTGTAGTCGTTTCTGTAGTGGATATATATTGTTTTTTTTACTGTTATATTTATAGCCATTTGCTTTTATTTCCTTTTGTAATGCTTTATCTCCTGCTCTAATATCTTCTCTTATTCTAATTACAGTTTGACTCTCTTTTAACCTAGTGTTTATATAATCTACTTTATCTAAAAAATTTAACTTATTAAATTCTTCTTTATTCACATTATCACCTCAAAATTAAGTTGTTTTCTAAATTTAAAATAAATAAATTTAGAAAACAACTTAATTTTGAGGTATTAATTGAATTACCCTGCAACGTCACTACTTTTGTAATATCGGATTTTAATATGTAAATAAACTTGTATTTTAACTTGTACGAGCGTTCAACTTCATTCACTACTATTAATATTAAAACTTTTAAGCTCTACGCCCTTAATTTCTCCATTAGCCCAACTGTCTTTTGATTTCTATTCTTTTTCATTCATACTAAATATTTTTTTCTTAGATTTTCCACTTTTAAAATTATTTTTTTTAGAATTTAATTTTTTCTTTTTATTCTCTGAAGAATTTTCATTAAAAATCATATTTCCTTTTTCGCTATGATTATTTATATACTCTTCAAACTTTAAAGCTCCAAAATTTTTAACCATAGCCTGCTCAGTTATAATCCAAGTTCTCCCTATCTTTTTAACATCTATACCAACAACAAGTTTACCTCGTGCAACTTTCTTTCTCAAAGAAGAATCATCCATACCATATATTTTTGCAATTTCTAAAAAAGTATACAACCCTTCAAAACTTCCCTTTTTACCACTATGTATATTAAATTCTTTTTTCATAAACTCACCTCTAAAACATATTCTATAACCCACCTCAAATACATTTAATTTATCACGAACAAGGGACAAACCTATTATATATATCCATAAAAAGTCACTTGTACGTGATAACTAAATTTTCCTTTAAAATCTATAAAATCACTAGCATTGGATAGCGGAGCAATGATTTTATCCAATGCGGGATACCAAACATCAAACTTTCATACCGAAACCAACTACACTCTATAAGTTTATTAAAAAAATAAAACTTTCAAAAACAAATTCAGCAAGTTATAGAAAATGTGAAGGTTCAGTAACCTTTATTTGTAGCAATTCACTCATAAAGCTATACACAAAGTTTGGAAGGTAAAAAAAGATATACCTAGTGGCAATGCTATTTCCGATATGTTTAAATTAGTATTAAATAAGCTATTAATATTATCTATAAAGAAGTTACTATATTTAAATATACCTAATAGTAAAAGATTAAAAATTACTGATATTATAAGCCATAATTTTTTTTATTTAAGATTATTTGAATCTACTTTAAGTCCAAATATATAATTAAAAGCTATAGATACAATCATTAAAAATATGTATTGAGTCTCTCCCCATGCATAAAAAATAAACTAGAAAGAAGCAATACTATATTTTTAAGCTTATCATTAACTAAGTAATAAGATATAAGCACTACTGGCAAAAATGAAAATAAAAATACTAAACTGCTAAAAACCATATGAATTTGTCAATTTTAATTAATAAAATTGATATTTCTCCCTCTCGATTTGTAAACTAGTAATAAAAAATAGTAGATAATATTTTTTATGATTCAAATATGATATCTACTATTTCTATTTTCAATATGTTTAAGTCAACTAATATAAGTATTAGCACAATAGATGTCTTGTTTTATAATTTCACGAATTTTTATTGGTATCTAAAAATGTACAAATTTTTTCTAAATCAAGTTTTATACCTTTCTCACAGCTGTTTTTAAGAACAGACTCATTATGTAAATTTATTTCAATATAATTATTTCTTAAATACTCTACACTCCACTCTAGTGTATATAGTATATTTTCATAACTTTCGTATTCACTTATTTTGTATAGATCATCTAATTCTAATTTTGAAATTTGAACTTGTTTATTCATGCATTCTTCTAATTTATCTATATATTTTCTAAAATTTTTAAAATATAATTCTTTAGATTTGTCTTTGTATTCATAATTAAACTCTTCATTTTCATTTAATATAAAATTCTCTTTAAGCATTACTAATATTTCTTTATTTTCAATGCTTTCAAGTAGATTCTTTAAATCTAGTTTAAACTGTTCCAAAGTATTATCCCCCTATAATCTATAATTTTAAGCAGTAACAATGCCCATATTTTCTTCATTTAATAAACTCCAATATACTTCTTCTTTTTCTACAAGATCTCTATGAGTACCTTCTTCTACAACTTTTCCTTTATTAAGAACATATATTTTATCGGCATCTCTTATAGTAGATAGTCTATGTGCTATAACTATAACTGTCTTATTTCCTATAATTTCTTTTATATTTTCCAATATATTGCTTTGTGATATATTATCTAATGCTGATGTAGCCTCATCAAATACTATAATCTTACAATCACTAATCAATGCTCTTGCAATAGCAATTCTTTGCTTTTGTCCTCCTGATAATTTCACACCATGTTCTCCGATTTTAGTCTCAAACCCTTCAGGTAATTCTTTTATAAAATTATATATACCTACTTTTTTACATATATTTTCTATAAACCTTAATTCTTTATTTTTATCACCTAATGTCAAATTATTAAATATGCTATCATCAAACAATAATAAATCTTGAGTTATTATTGAAATATTTTTCCTTATATCTTTTAAATTATAAGCATTTAACGAGGTTCCACTTATTGTTATATCTCCATTATCAATATCCCATAATCTGTACAATAATTTAACTATTGTTGATTTTCCACATCCACTTGGTCCAACTATCGCTGTCATTTTCCCATTTTCAAATTTAATATCCATATAATCTATAACGTTTTCATAATTATTGTAAGAAAATTTAACATTATTAAAAATAATATCTCCTTTTAAGTTTTCTTCATACCTTTTACCTCTATTATTTTGCTCTATTTCTATTGGCTCATCTAATATGTTAAATACTCGGTTTATTGATACTGCAGATTGTTGTATTCTAGTATTTGATCTAATGATTCTCATACATGGACCAATCAGCATATCTATATATTGTTGAAATGCTATAAGCTCCCCTAGTGTCATTTGTCCTTTTATTATTTTCAATCCTCCATAGCCATATGTAAATACTATTATCAAGCTACTTAAGATATTTGCTATACCTATATTACTAGATATAATCATATCTAACTTAATGCATTTTTTTAAAAGTGTTTTTTCTTTTGGTATATATTTTTTAAAAAATATTCCTTTTGATTTTGATATTACAACATTCATTATATTTGACACATATTCTTGAACTAAGTTTGATATATTCCCAGCCTCGGTTCTTACTTTACTAGTTTCTGATGCTATTACATTAGTAAATTTAATTTGGCTAATCGTCAATAATAATTGAATTCCTATAACTATTAATAGTAAATCTAATTGCATTTTTATTAAGAAAAATAGGGCAATCATTGCAGTGAATATATCTACTATTATAGAAAATATTATATCTGCTCCAAAGTTTTCTACTGTAAACATATCATTTTCTATGATACTTAATAAATTTCCAGTCTTTATATTTGTATAATAATTTCCGGATAATTTGGATAGATGATTCAATAGTTTAATTTTTAGATTAATACATGTTCTCTTTTTCATCTTAGAATATATGAAGTCTAAAATAACATTAAGTATAGATGATAAAAAAGTTATAGATATATAAACTATTATGAGCTTTAATAACAATCCGCTTTTTTTAAACATTATGGCATCATCTAATATAATCCTAGTTACTTGAGGTATTAATAGATCCAGAACTGATACTGTTATCATTAATAAAAATGCTGAAGATGCTATAAATTTATTTTTTTTAAACACTATTTTTAAAAATCTTGTTATATTTTTTAAATTATTCATATATTACTCCCAAGTTTAGTCCTACTTATTATGTATTAACTCTTTTGTGTAACCATCTACTATTGATATTATCCTATCTGCATTTTTAGCTATTTCATCATTGTGAGTTATCATTATTAATGTTTGATTGTATTTTTTTATTGATTTTTTTAATAGTTCCATAACTTCATTTGTTGTTTTCGTATCTAAGTTACCTGTTGGCTCATCTGCAAGTATTATTGCTGGCTTTGCTGCTAGAGCTCTAGCTATAGCTACCCTTTGCTGCTGTCCACCTGATAATTGGTTTGGTAGATGATTTTGCCTTTCACTTAATCCTAAAAATTCAATAACTTCATCTATATATTCTTTATCTATTTTAGCTTTATCTAACATCAAAGGCATTTCTATATTCTCTCTTACATTAAGAACTGGTATCAGATTATATTGTTGAAATATAAATCCGATATTTTGTCTTCTATATTTGGCTAATTTATTCTCTGATAATTTATATATATCTTTTCCTTCTATTTTTACAGTTCCACTTGTAGGTCTTTCAATTCCTCCAAGTAAATGAAGCATTGTCGATTTTCCACTTCCACTTGGTCCGACTATCGCAATAAATTGACCTAATTCAACATATATGTTTACATCGCTAAGTGCTCTTACTTCTGTTTCTCCCTCTCCATAAGTTTTTGTAAGATTTATAGTTTGTAATATTTTCATACTAGTCCTCCACTAATTTAAATTTTTTTGTACTAAATCTGCTAATGTGTATATTGATACAAAATCATATCTAGATATACTCATGTAGTCTAAATTTATATCAAATTTTTCTTCTATTTTTTTTATAACATTAAAACAATTATTATTATTTAAGCCAATATAGCTATTGAATAAACTCATATCATATAATTCATCTTTATATACGTCTATTTCTAATTCTTCCCTTAAAATTGATTCTACTTCTTTAATCAAATTGCTATTTTTGTCTATTTTGTCATCTTTAAATTCAGGATATCTTTTACTTGATTGTAAATCTTTCATTGTCCAATTGCTTTTTCTACACAATTTTTCTAATTTTTGATTTATATCTTCTAATCTCATATCAGGATCTTTATTTAATAAACTAGCTATAATTCCTGTAAGTTTTGCTGCTGCTTGGCTATTGCATTTACCAAATAATTTATATGAGTTATTTATGTCACAACTTAAATATGAATTGTTATCTACAATAGACTGAATTTCATAATTCTTGTTATACCAAATGGATTTTTCATCCTCTAATATAAAGCCTCTAACACCTATTACATTATCAAACTGTGCAGGATAACTTAATTCGAAACCATTGGCAACAGAACATATAATAATTTTTCCTTCATTTTTAAGATCTTCACATATTTTATATAAATCCCTTACTAACTCACTTTCCATAACCGATAGGCTTAAATTTACAATTTTTATATCTGTCCCCAAAATATACTTCAAAGACTCTTCTAATATTTGAATATTGGTTCTTCCTAAATTATCTAGGGCTTTTATTGCAAAAATTTCCACATCTTCAAACTCTTTTTTTATTATTGATGCGCATGAGGTTCCATGTCCATTTTGATCTTCATAGTCTTCTGATGTAATTATATATCCATCCTTCGAATCAAAAGATACTCCTCCAACTAAATTATTTTTTAAATACTCATGATTTGTGTCAACTCCTGTGTCTACAACTGCTACCTTTATTTTCATATATCCCACCTACTCCAATGAACTAATTGATTCTACTATTGATAACCCTTTTATTATTCTTAACGGTAAACATGTTGATATTAATCCAATCACAATATTTACTAAAATTATTAATATGTAACTTTGCCATTGTATTGTAAACTGAGGACTTATTAATTGAGGACTTAAAGCTGTAAATAAAACTATTTGTCCTATTAATCCCATTACAACAGAAAGTATACTTGCTACTATTCCATAGGAAAGTCCTTCAAATCTTATAACTTTCTTAAACTCCTTATTATCAACTCCAATGGCTCTTATCATTCCAAACTCATTAGTTCTTGATATCAAACTGTAACTTACATTATTTATTATGTTAAATAGACTTATTACAAATAAAATTATTATTATAGCGTTTATAAAAATTAATTTATTCTTTTGTAATAACCCTATAGTTTCTCTTTCTTGTATTAAATTTGTCACCACAGATCCCTCTGTTTTACTGGTTATATCTAATATCTTGTCATTTAAGTTATTATGATCTACTCCTTTTTCCTTATCGATATTTAATATTTGGTAATTTTCAAAACCTGTACTTTGTTTAAATATATCAGATGATAGTACTAAATCTACGCTTTCTGTACCTGTATGATATTCAGTTGTATCTATAAGCTCATCAACAATACCACCAATAGTAAACTCTTTTGTAATATATTTTCCGCCTTTATCTTGTATTCTAAAATATTCATCTCCAGATTGACCATCTTCTCTGAATGTAATTTTAACTTTATCTCCAACTCTTATATCTACAACATTTGGTCCTAGAGGATGTGGTATCTTAATTAAGGCTATATCTTCATTTTTCATTTTATTTATATCTATTTTTCCATCTAATAAAAATTTTTTAGATTCTTTCAATAATTTATCATCGTATCCGTACACGTTATTTTTAAGAATAACATCTTTACCATTTTTATCATTAACTAACAACCCATTTAAAACTTCTTTATTATATGGTGCTTCATTTTTTTGTTCAAAATACCTTGGCTCCGCTATATCAGATTTATCTAACATCATTCTTGAGTATAAAACCTGTATTGAACTTACTGACTTTACTCCATCTAAATTTTTAAGTTCATCTAAATCTTTATTGCTTATACCATAATTCATAGGTTTAGAAGGTATTATGCTTATCTTATAATCAGTATTTATACCTGATACTTCAGCTGACTTTTCTCCTTGTTCTTTAGATAAGTCGGCATAAAAAGTAGATACAATAAACAATGTGCTTCCTAAACTCATAGATAAAATTATCATATAAAAACTTTTCTTATTTCTAAGTATATTTTTAAATGCAATTATACTTTCAAATGACATAAACTTACTTAGTCGTGAAACTGTTAAGATTCTATTTCTCTTTATTTTTTCTGATGAGCTATTTTTTCTAATTGCATCTATGGAAGACACTTTATTTATATTTTTTAATGTTATAAGTGAAATTGCCAATACAGTAAATAATACAACTACAACTGAAAATATGATTACATCAAAAGGTATAGTAAGTTTTGAAATTTCTACAATTCCTTCTGTAAATAGCCCTCCTGATATAGAACTAAATAACTTGCCTCCTAATATCCCTAATACTATTCCAATAGGAATACTTACTACTAATAGTATTAATAATTCAAATAACAATAGTTTTAAAATTTGAATTGATGATCCTCCTATAGCTCTAATAACCCCATATTCAGATGTTCTTTGCATAATTGATATATTAAATATTCCATACATTACTATTCCTGAAACTATTGCTACTATAATTGATATTGCCACTACTTTGTAGTCTATATTCCCTGTTGCTCCTAGAGATTCTAGTAGCATTCCATTTTTTCTTACATTTTCACTTTTTACATTTATATCTTTTGCTACACTTTGTATAGCTCCATATACATCTGAATTTTCATCAAACATTACATATGCATCTAATTCGTACATGATATTTTTATTAGGAGCTAAAAAGCCCTCCATAATTGCTGATGATTTTTCTTTTGGTCTATCTTTTAATATCCCTACTAATTTATAGCTTTCTTCTTTTTGTTTTCCATATAAATTTACACTTACTTCTTGACCAATTTCAGGGGTTATACCCATGTTCTTTAAAACCCATTCCTCTATTGCTATTTCATTAGGCTTAGTTGGGAATTTACCATTTATTAGTTGGGAGTTTCCTAATTTTATGTACTCTTCATTTGCCATAGATAAATTTATCATTAAATCACTATCTGGATTACTAGAGTCATAATATGATGATATTCCTAACTCCTTTATATCCTTGTTTTTTTCTAATTTATCTACTTGACTTTTATTTAGGTTTACATATCTTACATGATGAAGTCCTTCTTCATACTTTATTTTGTTTATATCAGCTTGTTTTGCACTATTTGAAAGAGTCCCCACACCAACTATTAAGGCTATACTTAAAACCATACTCAAACACATTGAAATTGATCTACTTTTGTATTTTTTTATATATGCAGTTGTTAGCTTTAAATAATTATTCATAATATTCCCCTCACAGATTATTTTTTATATTTAAAACTTATCATTTTGAAAATTGCTTCTCAATATATACTGTCTAAATGGTCATTTTTTTTGTATAAATAGTTATTAATTAAAAAATTATTTATACAAAAATTAATATTGTTCCTTAAATTTTTAGTTTTTATAAATAAAAAAATGTAGCTGTTATTTGATAACAACTACATTTTTTTATTTATTATTAGTATTGCTTACTCTTATAGTATCTTGGCTTATTAACTGC
>ERZ1463036.272-NODE-272-length-11609-cov-9.161676_pt1 | contig 11609 bp, 12 predicted proteins | sample MGYA00564485_ERZ1463036 | MGnify/ENA primary metagenome ERZ1463036 (study PRJEB39244, sample SAMEA3635127) | Helicobacter pylori | study: EMG produced TPA metagenomics assembly of PRJEB11511 data set (Assembly of a 5300-year-old Helicobacter pylori... | reverse complement strand
TTATAGATAATGATTTACTCTCCATGCAAGAAGCTAGAATTCTTGTTGAAAATGCATATGAAGCTCAAAAAAAGCTAGCAACATTTTCACAAGAAAAACTTGATGAAATAGTTTATCGTATGCTTGAAGAAATTGAAAAATATAGCAATGAACTTGCAAGAACTTCTTTTGAGGAAACAGATTGCGGTAAAGTAGAAGACAAATTAATAAAAGATAAATTTGTAATTACATATTTAAGGAATAATTTAAATGGAATGAAATGTGTAGGAATCATAAATGAAGATGATTCAAAGAAAACTATGGATATTGGTGTACCTATAGGAGTAATAGCAGCATTTTGTCCAGAAACTAATCCTGTTTCAACAATAATTTATAAGGCAACAATAGCTATTAAATCAGGTAATGCAATAATATTTGCATTGCATCCAAGAGCAAAAAAAGTAATGAAAAGAACTTTGGATATTTTAATTAGGGCTGCAGAAGGATACGGACTTCCAGAAGGTGCATTAACTTATTTAAGTACAATATCACTTAGTGGCTCAAAGGAATTAATGAGACATAAATATACATCACTTATTATGAACACAGGAATTTCAGAAATATTAGAAATAGCTTATAAATCAGGAAAGCCAATAATTTATGGGGGAGCTGGAAATGGACCTGCCTTCATAGAAAGAACAGCAGATATCAAAAAGGCAGTAAAAGATATTATAGATAGCAAAAGTTTTGATTATGGTGTTGTTTCAGGAGCAGAACAATCTATTGTAGTAGATAGTTTAATTGCAAATGAGGTTAAAAATGAGCTTATAAAAAATGGTGGATATTTTATGAATGATGAAGAATCAGAAGCTTTAGGAAAACTTTTGTTTGATAAAAATGGAATTTTTGAAAGAGAATTTATTGGTAAATCCCCACAATTTTTAGCTAAAAGAGCTGGATTTAACATTTCATCTTATGTAAAGGTTTTATTAAGTAATCAAAAATATGTTTCATTAGATAATCCTCATTCTAAAGAAAAACTTTGTCCAATACTTTCTTTTTATATAGAAGATGATTGGATGCATGCCTGTGAAAAATGTATTGAGCTTTTATTAAGTGAGAGACAAGGGCATACATTAATTATACATTCAAGAGATGAGGAGGTAATAAGGCAGTTTGCTTTAAAGAAACCTGTTGGAAGAATACTTGTAAATACTTCTGGAGTATTTGGGAGTATAGGTGCAACTACTAACCTTTTTTCATCAATGACTTTAGGAAGTGGTTCTGTAGGTAAAGGAATGACCGCTGACAATGTATCTCCAATGAATTTAATTTATATAAGAAAAGTTGGATATGAAGTTAGAAGTAAAGAAGAACTTTTAAAAAGTATAGGAATGAATGAGAATGTAAATCTATCTTTAGAAGATAATGAAGAAGATGTTTCAATAGAAAATATTAAATTACTAAAAAATCTTTTAAGGGAAATATTAGATTCATAAAAATAAAAAAAGAAAAGGAGTAAATAAAATGGATATTCGTGAATTTTCAAATAAATTTATGGAAGCTACTCAAAACATGTCACAAGAAGAGCGTGAAGCTTTAATTAAAATGTTTAATAGTGTTTCAAATGAAATAACAACAGAAGACGAGCCTAAAAAGGTTGATTGTGTAGTATGTGAAAATGATGGAAAAGTTCCAGAAGGTATTACTGAACGTTTAGTTAAATTAAAGGAAAATTATTTGAAACAAGTACCTTCAATTACAACACATAGAGCAAGAGCTATAACACAAATAGCTAAAGAAAATCCAGGTATGCCAAAGTCAATTTTGAGAGGAAAATGTTTTAAACACTGTTGTGAAACTGCACCACTTGTAATTCAAGATAATGAACTTATAGTAGGAGCTCCAAATGGTGCACCAAGAGCAGGAGCATTTTCTCCAGATATAGCATGGAGATGGATGGAAGATGAAATTGATACAATTTCAAATAGACCTCAAGACCCATTTTATATTTCTGAAGAAGATAAAAGAGTAATGAGAGAAGAGTTATTCCCATTTTGGAAAGGTAAATCAGTTGATGAATATTGTGAAGATCAATATAGAGAAGCTGGAGTTTGGGAACTTTCAGGGGAATCATTTGTTTCAGATTGTTCATACCATGCAGTAAATGGTGGTGGAGATTCAAATCCTGGATATGATGTTATTTTAATGAAAAAAGGTATGCTTGATGTTAAAAAGGAAGCAGAAGATAAAATAAAAGAACTTAATTATGCAAATCCAGAAGATATAGAAAAGATATATTTCTATAAATCAATAATAGATACAGCAGAAGGTGTAATGATTTATGCTAAGCGTATGTCAGATTATGCAGCTGAACTTGCAAGCAAAGAAACAAATCCTAAACGTAAAGCAGAATTATTAAAAATATCAGAAATAAATGCAAAAGTTCCAGCGAATAAACCAGAAACTTTCTGGGAAGCAATTCAAGCAGTTTGGACAATAGAATCACTTTTAGTAGTTGAAGAAAATCAAACTGGTATGTCTATAGGTCGTGTTGACCAATATATGTATCCATTCTTTAAGGCTGATATTGAATCAGGTAGAATGACTGAATTTGAAGCATTTGAACTTGCAGGATGTATGCTTATAAAAATGTCAGAAATGATGTGGATAACTAGTGAAGGTGGATCTAAATTCTTTGCAGGTTATCAACCATTTGTTAATATGTGCGTTGGGGGAGTTACAAGAGAAGGAAGAGATGCCACTAATGATTTAACTTATTTATTAATGGATGCTGTAAGACATGTAAAAATATATCAACCTTCATTAGCTTGTCGTATACATAAGGCATCACCTCAAAAATATCTTAAGAAGATAGTTGATGTAATAAGAGCAGGTATGGGATTCCCAGCATGTCACTTTGATGATGTTCATATAAAGATGATGTTAGCTAAGGGAGTTTCAATAGAAGATGCTAGAGATTATTGTTTAATGGGATGTGTTGAACCACAAAAGTCAGGAAGACTTTATCAATGGACCTCAACAGGATATACTCAATGGCCAATATGTATTGAACTTGCATTAAATCATGGAGTGCCACAATGGTATGGAAAGCAAGTATGTCCAGACTTAGGAGATATAGATAGCTTCAAAACATATGAGCAATTTGAAGAAGCAGTTAAAGAGCAAATTAGATATATAACTAAGTGGACAAGTATTGCAACAGTAATTTCTCAAAGAGTTCATAGAGAATTAGCACCAAAGCCACTTATGTCAATTATGTATGAAGGATGTATGGAAAAAGGTAGAGGTGTAGAAGCTGGTGGTGCAATGTATAACTTTGGACCAGGAGTTGTTTGGAGTGGACTTGCAACATATGTTGACTCAATGGCAGCTATTAAAAAGCTTGTATTTGAAGAAAAGAAATATACATTAAGAGAATTAAATGAAGCATTAAAAGCTGATTTTGTAGGATATGAAAGATTAAGAAAAGATTGTTTAGAAGCACCTAAGTATGGTAATGATGATGACTATGTTGATTATATTGCAGCTGAGTTAATTAACTTTACTGAAATGGAACACAGAAAATATAAAACATTATATTCTGTTTTAAGTCATGGTACTTTATCAATATCAAATAATACTCCATTTGGACAATTAACAGGAGCAACTGCAAATGGACGTAAAGCTTGGACTCCATTATCAGATGGTATTAGTCCAACACAAGGAGCTGACTATAAAGGACCAACATCAATAATAAAATCAGTTTCAAAAATGGCTTGTGACAATATGAATATAGGTATGGTTCATAACTTTAAGTTAATATCAGGACTTCTTGATACTCCAGAAGGAGAAAATGGAATAATTACATTATTACGTAGTGCATGTGCACTTCAATTAGGAGAAGTACAATTTAACTATTTAGATAACAAAACATTAATTGAAGCTCAAAAGAATCCAGAAGCATATAGAGATTTAATAGTTCGTGTTGCTGGATATAGTGCATACTTCGTTGAATTATGTAAAGATGTTCAAGATGAAATTATAAGTAGAACAGTACTTACACATTTTTAATAAGAAAGCTGGAGAGTTTAAATGAATAATAACATAAATGGAATTATTGAAAGAAAGGCAAGGATCTTCAATGTTCAAAAATATAATATGTATGATGGACCAGGTGTAAGAACAATAATTTTTTTTCAAGGATGTCCATTACGTTGTAAATGGTGTGCTAATCCAGAAGGAATGATGAAGAAAAACAGAGTAATGTTTAAAAGTAATTTATGTATAGATTGTGGAAAGTGTGCAGAAGTTTGTCCAGTTGGAATTCATACAATGAATAATATAACTAATAAACATGAAGTTAATCACAATATTGAATGTATTGGTTGTGGAAAATGTGTAGATGTATGCTGCAATTCAGCTATAACTATTGTTGGAGAAAGCAAAACAATATCTGAACTAATGGAAATTATAGAAGAAGATAGAACCTTTTATGAGCTTTCTGGCGGTGGAGTTACTTTAGGTGGTGGAGAAGTTTTAATGCAACCTGAGGCAGCAGCTAATTTGCTTATGGCATGTAAAAATTCAGGTATTAATACTGCAATTGAAACATCAGGTTATGCAAAGGTAGAGGATATACTAAAGGTTGCAGAATTTACAGATTTATTTCTTTTTGATATTAAGCATATTAACTCAGAGGAACATTTTAAATGGACTGGGGTTAGAAATGAACAAATATTATATAATCTTGAAAAGCTATTACAAAATAAATACAATGTACAAATTCGTATGCCACTTTTAAAAGGGGTTAATGATAAGAGAGAGTATATTGAAAAAACTATGGAATTTTTAATTCCATATAAAGATTATAAAAACTTTAAAGGAATAGATCTTCTGCCATATCACAAAATGGGTGTAAACAAATATAATCAATTAGGTGTTGATTATAAGATAGAAGGAGATCCAAGTTTAACTAATGAGGATTTAGATAAAATTGAATCTTGGATTAAAAATTATGACTTAAAGGTTAAAGTAGTTCGCCACTAATAGAAATATGTAAAGGGTGATAGTGATGGAAAGTTTTGAAAATAGAGATATTCAAAGGGTAATTCAAGAATCAGTACCGGGTAAACAAATTACAATATCACATATTATTGCTTCACCTATGAAAGATATATATGAAAGATTAGGAATAGATGAAAGGGGAGCCATAGGAATTTTAACTCTAACACCTTATGAAACAGCAATTATTGCAGCAGATATTGCAACTAAGGTAGCAGATGTTGAAATTGGATTTTTAGATCGTTTCACAGGATCAGTACTTATAAGTGGAGATGTAGATAGTGTTGAAACTGCATTAAATTCAGTAAATGAAACTTTAAAAAATATGCTAGGATTCACCATATCCCCTATAACAAGAACGTGAGAAAGAAAAGAATAATGGTTATTGGGCCAAGTAGATGTGGAAAAACAACAATAGTTAATTATTTAAACGGATACAATGGCCCTTTAAGAAGAACGGCAGATGTTATTTATGGTGAAAATACTATGGACATCCCTAGTTCATATATTGAAAATTCCTGGATGTATAAACATATAATCGCTTTAGCTCAAGATGCTTCAAAGATTTTAATATTATTAGATGGATCTAATTGTACACAAGTATATTCAGAAGGTTTTGCAAAGTTATTTTCTAAACCTGTTATTGGAGCAATTACAAAATTAGATTTAAATTCTAAAAATAAAGAGAAATGTATAAAACAATTAAAAAGAATTGGAGTTAATGAACCTTACTTTTTAATTGAAAAAAATGATGAGGTAGGTATTAAAATGCTTAAAGAATATCTACTTAAATAGGTAGGTGAATGGAAAAGTGCCTAAATTTATAACTGAAGATTATTTAAAAGATTCATACAGAAAAGAACCTTTTACTACTTATGAATTAAATACTGGAGAGCGCCTTACACCTGGAGGAAGACAATATTTATTAGATAAAGGAATAAAGATAAATAGTAACTTACCTACAGATAATAAAAAATCAGAAAAAAATACTGAAGAAAAAATAATAACTGAAGATAAGGTAAATAAAAAACTTATCTATAAATTTAAAGCTATTGAGTCGCTAACTTTAAGTTGTGCTAATGAATTATTAAATGAAGATTTAATACTAGCACAAAAGGTAGTTGATATAGAAAGAAATATTAAAAATATTAGAAAGTTTATAGAAGGTAAATGTGAATTAGAAATAATTAATGAATGTATTAATAAAGAATATTTAAAATCATGTGACCTCGAGATTACCGATATTTATATGCACCTAGAAAATAGCAAAGAAATTTTTAATTTATATTACCTTTTCTGTAAACTTAAAGAATTTAAATATGAAATCATTGAAGAAGAATGGGAGCTTTTAGAAAAGATTTTAAGTAATTTAGATTCAATAATAAATAAATTATATGAAATGATTTGTGAAGCAACAGGAGGTATGAAGTGTCAGATAAAAAAATGACTTTCGAATATTGTGATAACTTAGTTCAAAAATTTGAAGAGGTTATAGAAAAACCTATTTTAGAAAAATCATCTGTATATTACACAGGAGTAGATTTAGGAACTGCTTGTGTAGTCCTAGCAGTACTTGACGAAAATTACAGACCAGTTGCTGGAGCATATAGATATGCTGATGTAGTTCGTGATGGAATGGTAGTTGACTATATAGGAGCAATTAAAATTGTAAGAGAATTAAAAGAAGAAATAGAAGAAAAATTAAATACTGAATTGTTATATGCAGCAGCGGCAATTCCACCAGGAACAGATGAATTAGATTCAGGAGCAATTAAAAATGTAGTACAAGCTGCTGGGTTTGAATTAACAAATCTTTTAGATGAGCCTACAGCTGCAAATGAAGTTTTAAAAATTCAAAATGGAGCAGTTGTAGATATTGGTGGAGGAACTACAGGAACTTCTATTATTAAAGATGGAAAAGTTATATATGTAGCAGATGAACCAACTGGGGGAACACATTTTTCACTAGTTATTTCAGGAGCTTATGGTATGAGCTTTAATGAAGCAGATAAATTTAAAAGAGATAATAAAAAACATTCAGAACTATTACCCGTTTTAAAACCTGTTATTGAAAAGGTTGGATCAATTATAAATAATCATATAAAAAATTATGATGTACAAGAAATATCTTTAGTAGGTGGTACTGCTTGTTTAACTGGAATAGAAGAAATTATAGAAAAACAAGTTAAAATCTATACTCACAAACCAAAGAATCCTATGTTTGTAACTCCATTAGGTATAGCTCTTAGTTGTACCCAAGAAATTATGGAATAATTGGAGATGATTATATGGATTTTAGATTAATAAAATCTCCAACAAAAGGAACAAAGGAAGCTCTTAAAAGGAGAATGAGTCCAAAAGGATTAGATATTCTTAATGAAGCTGGTGCAATTGGTTTAGTTCAAGGAAAAGTTATAGATATGATTTGTGCAATTGATATTGCAGAAAAATCAGCAAATGTAGTTGTTGAAGATATTAGAGGAATTTGTCCACAACATATGACATCAATAGCTATATTAGGAGATACATCATCAGTTGAATCTGCAATAGAAGAAATTAAATTGAAAATGAAAGAAGGTAAGTGCTTATGATAACTGCAAAATTAATTGATAATGTTTGGGCAACTAGAAAAGCTGATACTTTAAATGGGTTAAAATTTATGCTTGCTGAAGAATTAGGTGGCAAAGAAGAAGGTAGAAGATTTATAGTTGCTGACATAATAGGAGCAGGTATAGGAGATAGGGTTATTGTAAGTACTGGTTCATCAGCTCGAAGAATGCTAGGAGATGATAATATTCCAATAGATGCAGCCGTTATAGGAATAATTGATGAAGACTGTAATTTTGGATAAGTTATAAAAATTTAGTTTTGAAAGGAAGTGAGTTGATGAAAAGATTAGTTTGTGCAAATGACATGGAGACTTTTGTAAATAGTGGTAAAAAGACATTTTTTATAGAAGAAGATGTTATATTAACACCTTCTGCAAAAGATATAGCAAAAAATAATGGTATAGAATTTACTACTAAAAAGGTTAATGAAAAAGAGATTGAAAATTTAGATGGTGAAAAAATACTTGATATTTTTAAAGCTATGATTAATGAAGGTTTACTTCAAGAAATGATAAAGACATTAACAAATGCAAATTCTTCTAAGTTTAATGCTGAATGTGATAAAAGTGGACTTAAAGTAGTTAGAGGAAGCTCAGTAAAGATGGATGTATTTGATACAGGAAATCCAGATGCTAATGTTCATTTTCAAGAATTAGTAAATAAAGATGAATCAAAAATGAGTGCAGGATTACTAACTATAGAGGATTCAAAGTTTGAGTGGGAACTAACATATGAAGAAATTGATTATGTTATTGAAGGAACTTTAACTATTGAAATAAATGGTAAAACTTATACAGCAAATGAAGGAGATATACTATTTGTTCCATCAGGTTCTAAAGTAGTTTGGGGATCACCAAATAAGGCTAAGGTATTTTATACAACATATCCAGCAAATTGGGCAGATTTACTTTAACTTAAGGAGGATTAAATTGTTATGCAAGCACTTGGATTAATAGAAACTAAAGGATTATTAGCAACCATAGAGGCTGCAGATGCAATGGTAAAGTCAGCAAATGTTAATATCCTTGAGAAAGTATATGTTGGTGGTGGATTAGTTTCAGTAACTATAACAGGTGATGTTGGTGCTGTAAAGTCAGCAATAGATGCTGGTATATCAGCTGTTAATAGGCTTGGAGAAAATTTCTTAATTTCTAGTCATGTAATCGCAAGACCCCATTATGATTTAGAAAGCATAATAGAAACTACTCCAGCTGTTGAAAAGGTAGAGGAAGCTATAGAAAAAGCTATAGAGGAAGAAATTATAGAAGATGAAGCTTGTGAAGCTACTTTAGAAGTTATGGAAGATATAACTAAAGAAACTATTAACACTTCATTAGAAAACAGCAATGAAGAGGATATTAATAAAGAAATTCAAATAGAAAATATTGAAATAGAAGTTGAGTTAGATAGAGAAAAATTAAATAAGCTAGTAAAAGAAGAGGGTATAGAAAAATCACTTCAATTATTAAGAGATTTAAAAGTATCAAGAATCAGAAAATTAGCTAAGGAATTTAAAGATTTTGATCTTACAAGTAAAACTATTTCAAAATTAGATAAAGAGTCATTAATTAAAAAGTTTAAAGAATATTACAAAAATAACTAGAGAGTTTTTGCAAAAGGAGGAAAATGATAGTGGAAAATTTCGATAGAGATTTACAATCAATACAACAAGCAAGAAATTTAGCAAGACGCGGAAAAATAGCAGCAAATATAATTGCTGATTATACAGAAGAACAAATTGATAAAATAATTAGAAATATGGTTAAGGTTGCCAGTGAACATGAAGTTTGTTTAGCAGAAATGGCAGTGGAAGAAACAGGATTTGGAAAAGTTTGTGATAAAACTTTTAAAAATCATTTAGCATCTACAGTTTTATATGATTCAATAAAAGACATGAAAACTGTTGGAGTTATAAAGGAAGATACTGAAAATAAACTAATAGAAATTGCAGAGCCAGTTGGATTAGTAATGGGAATTGTACCTTCTACAAACCCAACATCAACAGCAATTTTTAAATCAATAATTGCAATAAAATCAAGAAATGCAATAGTATTTTCACCACATCCATCAGCTGTTAAGTGTACATCAAAAGCTGCAAAATTAATGCATGATGCAGCAGTAGCAGCTGGAGCACCAGAAGGTATAGTAGGTTGTATAGAACTTACTTCAATGGGAGCTACAAATGAATTAATGAAATCACCTGAAGTTTCATTAATTATAGCAACTGGAGGACCAGGAATGGTTAAGGCTGCATATAGTTCAGGAAAACCTGCTTTAGGAGTTGGTGCTGGTAACTCTCCAGCTTATATAGAAAAAACAGCAAATATTGAAAAGGCAGTAAAAAATATTATTGCAAGTAAAACTTTCGATAATGGTACAATCTGTGCTTCTGAACAATCAATAATTTGTGAAACTTGTAATGAAGCTAAAGTAATAGAAGAGCTTAAAAAACAAGGCGGATACTTTATGACAAAGGAAGAAACAGATAAAGTTTGTAAGTTACTTTTCAAACAAGGTCATGCTATGAATGCTAACTTTGTTGGAAGATCAGCTGATGTTATTGCAAAGGCAGCAGGATTTTATGTACCAGATGGAACAAAGGTACTTATAGGAAGACAAGAAGGAGTTGGAAATGGTAATCCATTATCATTTGAAAAGCTTACTACAGTACTTGCATTTTATACAGTAAATGATTGGCATGAAGCTTGTAATTTAAGTATAGAATTACTTCAAAATGGAATAGGTCATACAATGAGTATTCATACTGAAGATGTTGAAATAGTTAAAAAGTTTGCAAGAAAGCCAGCTTCACGTATTTTAGTTAATACAGGAGGAGCTCAAGGTGGTACTGGAGCTAGTACAGGACTTATGCCATCATTCACATTAGGTTGTGGAACTTGGGGTGGAAGTTCAGTTTCAGAAAATGTTACACCAATGCATCTTTTAAATATAAAAAGAGTTGCTTATGGCTTAGTAGACTGCGATACATTAGGAAAAAATAATGTTATAAAGGAAGCTCATAAAGAATGCACTAAAGATAGTTGTAAATCAGAAATGAATATGAGTCCAGCAGAAATTCAAGCAGCAGCTACAAAAAATAATGAGGAAGTACAAGAGCCTAAAATAGACAATTTAAATAATGAAGAAATATTAAATCTTGTAAATCAGATAATAGCTACTATAAAGAGGTAGATTTTAATGGAAAACTTAGAAGAAGTATTAAAGCTGTTATTAAAAGCAGTTAAGGAAAATGAAGAAAAGAAAAAAGAAGTTAAGGAATCTTTTGATATTCCAGTTGGAATTTCAAATAGACATATACATCTTTCACAAAAACATGTAAACATTCTATTTGGAGAAGGATATGAATTAACAAAGCTTAAGGATTTATCACAGTTAGGACAATATGCTTGTAAAGAAACAATAACAATATGTGGACCAAGAGGTGCAATTGAAAGAGTTAGAGTTCTTGGACCAATAAGAAGTAAAACACAAGTTGAATTATCAATAGGTGATTGTATAAAAACAGGTGTAGCTCCAAATATAAGATTATCAGGAAATTTAAATGCAACTTCAGGAATCACTTTAATTGGACCTAAAGGAAGCGTTCAAATTGAAGATGGAGTAATAGTTGCACAAAGACATATACATATGGCACCAAAACATGCTAAATATTTTGGTGTTGTAGATGGAGAGTTAGTTTCAATAGAAGCTTTTGGATTAAGAGGTGGAATCTTAAATAATGTAAGTATTAGAGTAAATGATACTTATAGCCTTGAATGTCACTTAGATATAGAAGAAGCAAATTCTATGGGACTTAATTCAAATTCAAAAATTAAAATAGTAAAACATGAAATAGCAAAACAAAAAATTATTTAATAAATAAAAATAAAAAAAGATTTTAGGAGGATTTTAAAATGAAATATGATGCTTTAGGAATGATTGAAACAAAAGGATTAG
>ERZ1463036.271-NODE-271-length-11621-cov-10.969047_pt1 | contig 11621 bp, 13 predicted proteins | sample MGYA00564485_ERZ1463036 | MGnify/ENA primary metagenome ERZ1463036 (study PRJEB39244, sample SAMEA3635127) | Helicobacter pylori | study: EMG produced TPA metagenomics assembly of PRJEB11511 data set (Assembly of a 5300-year-old Helicobacter pylori... | reverse complement strand
TTATATTCAATAACTGTACTTATAGAATTTTCATTTCTAGCCCATGCTCTTCTTGCAACACCACTCATAACATCCCAAGGCATAGAACTTCTTAATATATCGTCAACTCTTAAAGATCCATCTAATACCATTCCAAACCCGCCATTTATAGATTTACCTATACCAACTCCTCCTCCATTGTGAAGAGCTACCAAACTCATTCCTCTTGCACAATTACCTGCAAAACAATGAGTTGCCATATCAGCCATTATATTACTTCCATCTTTTATATTTGATGTCTCTCTAAATGGAGAATCTGTACCTGACACATCATGGTGGTCTCTACCTAACATTACTGGTCCTATTTCACCTTTTCTTACCATGTCATTAAATTTAAGTGCAATGTTAGTTCTTCCCATAGCATCTTGATATAATATTCTAGCTTGAGTACCTACAACCAAAGCGTTTTTCTTTGCATCTCTTATCCATATACAGTTATCTCTATCTTGATATCTTCTGTCTGGATCTATTATCTCCATCGCTGCTTTATCTGTTTTTTCTAAGTCTTCTTCTTTTCCTGATAGGCATACCCATCTAAATGGACCATATCCATAGTCAAACAATTGAGGCCCTAGTATATCTTCAACATATGATGGGAATATAAATCCATCTTTTTCATCTACTTTATTTCTTGATATTTCCTTACACCCTGCATCATATATAGCTTTCATAAAACTGTTACCATAATCAAAGAAATATGTTCCTCTTTTATTAAGTTCTTTTATCAAATTAAAATGATTTACTAGAGTTTTATTTACAAGTTCTATAAATCTAGTTTTATTCTTATCTAAAAGCTCTGTTCTTTCTTCAAATGTAATACCTTGTGGGCAGTATCCTCCATCATAAACAGCATGACAAGATGTTTGGTCAGAAAGTAAGTCTATAAATATGTTATTATTAACAGCATATTCTAATAAATCTACTATATTTCCATGATATGCAATGGCACATTCTTTTCTTTTGTCCATATACTCCTTCGCTAAATTAAATGCTTCTTCACAGGTATTAGCAATTTTACTAACCCAACCTTGATTATATCTTGTTTCTATTCTTGAATAATCAACTTCAGCTATTATACCTACTCCACCAGCAATTTCTATAGCCTTACCTTGAGCACCACTCATTCCTCCAAGGCCCGAAGTTACAAATAGTTTGCCTTTTAAATCTTCTTCCTTCCCTAAACCTAGTACTAATCTTCCTGCATTTAAAAGTGTTGAATAAGTTCCATGAACGATTCCTTGCGGACCTATATACATCCATCCTCCAGCTGTCATCTGTCCATAATTTGAAACACCTATAGCAGCTGCTCTTTTCCATTCTTCTTGGTTATCAAACATTCCTATCATAAGACCATTTGTAAGTATTACTCTTGGGGCATCTGGTTTTGACTTAAAAAGACCTAATGGATGGCCAGATTGTATAACTAATGTTTGATCTTCAGTTAAAACTTTTAGATACTCTTTAACCAGTACATATTGCATCCAATTTTGAAACACTTGCCCTGTTTCTCCATAAGTTACAAGCTCATATGGATAAAGAGCTATATCAAAATCTAGGTTATTATCTATCATAACCTGAAAGGCTTTACCTTCTATACATTTTCCTTCATACTCTTCTATAGATTTTCCTTTTATATTTCCTTTTGGTCTAAATCTATACCCATATATTCTTCCCATTGTCATTAGTTCTTTTAAAAACTCTGGTGCTAATTCTTCATGATAATTTTCAGGTATATATCTTAATGCATTTTTAAGCGCTAACTTTATATCCTTTTTAGATAGTTTTGCCTCTCTTTTTGGCGCTCTTCTTATTCCTTTAATAAATTCACAATTATCTTTAGGTATTTCATTAATTTTTATAAACATTCCTTCAAATATTTCTTGATTTAAAATATTTAATGTTTTCTCCATTAGCATCCTCCTTATAGTGCTTTATATAAAACTTACTTCTGGAATTTCTTCATTTACTAAAATATCTTCTTCTATAGCTTCTTCTACTTTATCAATTATTAAATTTGAAATTATTATATCTTCGCATTTATCAATATCTTTATACATTATCCTATCTTTATCAACAAATGGTATATTATCTCTCACAACTTTATAGGCAGCCTTACTTCCTACTCCTAAATTATTATTTTCTCTTAAATCTATGGCTTGGACTGCTCCTAATATTTCCATTGATAATACTTTTCTAGTATTTTTCATTATTTCTCTTGCTTTTCTAGCTGCTATAGTTCCCATAGAAACATGATCTTCTTGATTTGCTGATGATGGTATTGAATCTACACTTGCTGGATGTGCTAAAACTTTGTTTTCAGATACTAGAGATGCTGCACTATACTGCACAATCATAAATCCTGAGTTTAATCCACCTTTATTTACTAAAAATGCTGGCAAATTATGATTTATTGCTGGGTTTACTAATTTTTCTAATCTTCTTTCTGATATATTAGCTATCTCTGCTAATGCTATTGATAAAAAATCAAAAGCTAATGCCATTGGTTGTCCGTGGAAGTTTCCACCTGATATAACTTCTTCTTGATTTGGAAATATTATTGGGTTGTCTGTTACTGAGTTGATCTCTATATTTACTTTATTTTTAACATATTCTATAGCATCTTTGCTAGCACCATGTATTTGAGGAGAACATCTTAATGAATATGCATCTTGTACTCTTATTTCTCCTTGTTTTGTTGTCATTTCACTATCTTTAACTATATTTAATATATTTTTAGCTGTATTTATTTGACCTTTATGTGGTCTTACTCTATGAACCTTCTCGTCCATTGCACAAGATATTCCATTTAAACCTTCCATAGTTAAAGCTAATGCTATATCTGCATGCTTTAATAGATTTATGGAGTCATATAGTGTTAATAAACCTATTGCCGTCATAACTTGTGTTCCATTTATAAGAGCTAAACCTTCTTTATAAGATAAGTCTTCTAATATATCTATGTTTGCTTTTTTCATTGCTTCTTTTGAAGGTAATCTTTCACCTTTATATATAGCTTCACCTTCTCCTATCATAGTTAAAACCATATGAGATAGTGGCGCTAAATCTCCAGATGCACCAAGTGAACCTTTCTCTGGTATTATAGGATGTACTCCTTCATTTACCATACTTATTAATACTTCTAATGTTTGTAATCTTATCCCTGAATATCCCTTTGACAAAGCATTTATTCTAAGTAGCATAATAGCTCTTACTATTTCTTCGTCTAGTGGATTTCCCACTCCACAAGAATGACTTATAATTAAATTTCTTTGTAATTCTTTTGCGTCATCTTTAGATATAACTATATCTGAAAATCTTCCAAAGCCTGTAGTTATTCCATAAGATACTTTATCTTCTTTCACGAATTTATCTACTAAAGCTCTAGATTTTTGAATATTATCTATAGCTTCCTTACTAAGCTTTACCTTATAATCATTCCTTGCTACTTTTACAACATCTTCTATGGTTAAATCATTTCCATTTAGTGTAATTATCCCCACAGCGTAACCTCCCCAATGTAAAAATATATTCTATTTAAAAAACTTCTATACTTTTTTATGCAATCCTCCTTAATAATAATTAAAATTATATGATATAGCTATAATAAAAAAGTGTCTTAAAATAATGCTAGTATTATTTTAAGACACTTTTTTATTATCTTTCTATTACACTTTCTCTTTCAACTATTCTGTATGGTAATTCTATTTTCTTTTCGTCTAACTGTTCTTTATTTATCATTTTGATTACCATTCTTATAGCTACAGCTCCCATATCATATAATGGTTGATGTACTGTAGTTAATTTTGGTCTATACATATTAGCTATTTTTACATCATTAAATCCTGCAACTGATATATCTTCCGGTACTTTATATCCAGCATCGCATATTGCATTTATGGCTCCTATTGCAGCTTCATCTCCCGTTACAAATGCTGCATGAGGTATTATTCCTTCATCAAGTAGTTCTTTCATACTTTCATATCCAGCTTCATAAGTAGTTCCACCATATTTAACTAAGCTCTTATCTAATTGTATATTTCTTTCATTTAAGGCTTCTTCATATCCCGATAATCTTTCCATTTCAAGTACTGTATCATCTTTACTAGTCATCACAAATGCTATTTTTTCATGCCCTTTATCTAAAAGATATTTAGTCATATCATAAGTAGCTTCTTTATTACTTGTACTTACTGTATATATATCATAATTTCTTGCTGTTTTACTTATATAAGTTGCTGGTATTCCACAGTTTTGTATATAGTTTATATGATCTTCTTCTACTTTCCAAGATATCATAACGATACCTTCAACTTGTTTTGCTCTTAGTAAATTTATACTTTTTAATTCTTGTTCTTTATTTGAGTAAGTATTAGCTAATAATATCTCATAATCATACATTTTAGCTACTTCCTCTATACCATTTAATATTTCATTTACAAAAGAATCCGATACTTCTGGTACTATAACTCCTATTAGCTGACTTTTTTTAGTAACTAAACTTCGAGCTAGAGGGTTTGGTATATAACCTGTTTCCTTTATAACATCTAAAACTTTTTGCTTTACTTCATCAGTAACTGGTTTTGAATCATTTATAACTCTCGATACCGTAGATATAGAAACTCCAGCTCTTTTTGCCACATCTTTTATAGTTATGTTGCTTTTCATTTTAGTTCCTCCTTATACATATTTTATGTATTTTAAAGTTTAATCCGTCTACTTTCTTAAATTTTAATTTTACCATATATTATAAATTTTATAAATATTTTAAGACGATTATTTATTAGTTTTATTATGTAATATAATTTTTATACCCAAAAACAGCGTATTAATTTACCTTCATAAGTAAATATTTTATCTCTAAATTAAAAAAAAAGCAACGGTATTTAACACCGTTGCTTTTTTAGTAAATATTAACAGCAATCTCCGTCTTCGAAAAGACCTCCACAAGAACATGTTATTAATAATAATATTAAGAATGGTATCCAATCAGTTATACAAATCTCACTCCAACATTCTTGGAAAGCTAAGAATAAGAAGAATAATACTATTATCCACCAAGCTCCACCTGCGAAAAATCCACAATCTCCAAAAAATCTATCTAGCATAACAAATTCCTCCCTTTGATAAATTTTTTAATGAATTAACTTTTAGATGTCTATACATAATCTAAAATTTTGTATAGTATATAATATGAATCTTTTAAATTTTTGTTACTCATAATGTTTTTTATTTTTTAATTTTACTAACAATCTCCTCCAATTTCTCCACAACTACAAACTATTAATAGTAATATTAAGAATGGTATCCATTCAACTATTTCTATTTCACACCATTGTTCTCCAAATACTAAGAATAAGAAGAATAATATTATTATCCACCAAGCACCTCCAAAGAAACCATCACAACCACCAAATAATCTATCTAACATTTTGCTACCTCCTGTTGTTATTATAATTTGAGTTTTCACTCTTAACATATAATATGCAAGAAATTAAATTTGTGATATTAGTTTGTATAATTTTTATTTTTATAATTTAAAATAAAAAAACAAAAGAATGCAAAGCACTCTTTTGTTTTCTTATTTAGCATCCACAGTCGAAGTTAGCCTCACAGCATCCAAAATCTCCATCATTAACTCCTACACATGAACACACTATTAATAATAATATTAGGAATGGAATCCAGTCAGTTATGCATATATCGCTCCAACATTCTTGGAAAACTAAGAACAAGAAGAATAGTATTATTATCCACCATCCTCCTCCTCCCATACAATCAAAAACTCTACTTAATTTGCTACTCACAAAAATCCCCCCTACATAAGAATAATTCTTTAGTGAAGTATATTTATGTCTCGTTAGGGCTTTTGCCCACTTAATACATAGTATGTAATTTTTCAAAAAGTGTTATTATTTTTTTATAATTTATAAAATTTTTTGTTAATAAAGAACTCTAAATAGAGTTCTTTATTAACAACATCCACATCCACAATCAAAATCAAAATTAGTCAATAAAAGTATTATAAGAACTATCCAAATAATACCCATATCATCACATAATATCCATTCAAGAAGATCATCTCCTAGTAAAAGTATTACACCTATTACTATCAATACTATTAGACCAGTGTTGCCAAATAATCCTCCTCCAAAGAATCTTGATAATCCTTGATCTGTTGACATTAATATCCCACCTTTAATTTTATGAATAATAGTATATTACTAACTATTTAATAAATATTATGTAATAATGTGTAAAATTGTTACCCTTTTATTAAATTAAATCATAATATATTTGTCTATTACTAAATTTTTTTACACAAAAAAAGAAATCAAATGATTTCTTTAAAAAAGCTTATTAACAAAGACTTTCATCAAAATTAAATAATAAAAGTAGTACTAATATAATCCACATCCAAGCATTATCGTTTTCTAGAAAGTCATCTAATAAATCTGTAAATATAACAATAAATACTAATACTATAACTATTAGCATTCTATTGTTTAAAATATTATTATTCCCTCCAAACAAACGAGTTAGGGTATCTTCTAATTTTGCCATTAAACCCCCCCTTTTAATTCATGATGTCTTTATTAAATGTATATAAGATTACTATACTAAGTTTTTATTGATTATTAACCTATCAATTTCTCTATCACATAATTTATTGTACTTTTCTACTTCTCCTAAATATATCTTTTTACCTTCTGTCTCTTTTAAGCTTTTTACTAAACTATCTATGGACTTTACCTTATAGTTTTTATAATTATCTATTAAAAATGTTGTATCAGTATTATTTAATCCTTCTTTAAGACTATTAAGTCTTTTTATATAGTCTTGTTTATTTTCTAATACATAATATTCCTTATCTATTATATCTTCTAGTATAATATTTGTTTCTGCCACATAATCTTTAATCTTTTGCATATCTAATGTTACTGAATTATAATAAAAATTTCCTAATATTACTAAAAATACTCCAATTGAAGATATTAGTAAACTTATATACTTCATAACAATTCCTCCTATGTATAAAATTTATATATTAATTTATATTCTCATTAAAAAAGTTTATTACATTTTCTTAAAAACTCTATTGAAAAATTTTTAATATTATATTAAACTACAAGTAAATTTATAAACCGTTTCTAGGAGGGTTAAACCATGTTTGAAAAAATAAAATCAATAATAGCTGAACAATTAGGAATAGATAACACAAATGTAATGACTAAAGATACTTCTTTAATAGAAGATTTAGAAGCTGACTCTTTAGATGCTGTTGAAGTTATAATGGCTCTTGAAGATGAATTTGGAATAGAAATTCCAGATGAGGAAGCTGAAAACTTCAAAACTATAGGTGATATCTGTAAATATATAGAAGATAACCAATAATCTAAAGAAATAAAGCCGAGCATATGAAGCTCGGTTTTAACTTATTAACAGCAAAAATCATCATGGCAACCATCATTTCTCCCAAGCATAAATACTAAAAATACTAAAAGTATAATCCAAACTAATGAATTATTTTGGTCGAAAAAACAATCTAAGTTTCCATTTGAATTAATTAAAAGAAGTACAACCAATCCTATTATCAAAAAAAATATCATTGGATTATCATCTACAAAATCAAACCCTCTTAACATATCTTTTAGTTGTTCCATATTTACCCCCTTAATATGTAACAATTTTAGTCCTATTATATTTATATGGCTTTCAATAATATATATTGCATGTACACTAAAAAATTAAATTTACTCCTAATAATTAAAATATTATTTTTAACATGCGCAGATTTCTTGAAATTACTTTACTCTAAAAATTAAACATATATTTTAAGTTTAATACAGAATATTTGTATACAAAAAGCACCAAAGCTTTATAAGTCTTTGGTGCTTTTTGCTACTTCTCTTCGTAAAATCTAATGTTTTTTAATGTTATATCTATGCTTCCATCCGGATTTTGCTTTACACTGTATTTCATTGGATCTTCAAAATCTTCTAAATTTCCTTTTAAATCAAATCCATTATCCGTTTTTATACTTCTTTTCTTAAGCTTTTTTTCAACCCATGTTTTATCTATATTAAAACCTTCATCTAATCCCTTATCTTCCATATGTTCTTTGAAGCTTTCTTTTAGATTTTCATCTTTTATATTATTTTCTATAAAATCATTTACATCTATTTCATGCTTTTCTTTTAATGTATAATTAAGTACACTTCTCATATCTTCTGCTTGTTTTATATTTTCTGTTAATGCATTTGTTATCCAATTTTCCGCTGACTTTTTAAATACCTTAGTCTTATATTTGTCATCATCAATTCTTTCTGCATTTAAGAATTCCTTAATGAACTTTGATTCACTTTCTTCTTTCTCTGCATCTTTATCTAACAATCTTAAATGAAACTCATCATTTATTCCACTTACTCCTATAATTGCACATTGCTTTTGTCTTCCTGTTTCTGGTATACCTATTTCATTTGCAACCATTTGTATATTAAACTTATCATCTATAAATTCTATAGAGTGAGTGTAAAGTTTTTTATAATCTAGCTTAAGTATAGCTACATATTTTTCATCCTTAACTGTATATAAACATATTGCTAGATCACATGAATCTATTTCCGAATTGATTTTCATTATATCAAATAAATATGCTGCTATTTCCTTAGAATTTTCTAAGAAAGTGCTTTCATCATATATTATCTGCTCACAGCAATTTTTTATTATATTATTGTTATAATCCTTAAATATTCCTTTTCTTAAATCATCATCTTTAGTTACTCTTTTTATTATTTTTTGGAAAAACTTATCTACCTCAGGATTTATTTTTCCTTCATAATCATTTAGTATTGGAACATCACTATTTTTATCTAATACATGTATTATAAATTTATGAATTATCATAATCTCACCTCTAATTATATTTGTTATTTTAGCTTATTTATTAAGTCTTCTATATCTTTTGGTAAATTAGCCTTAAACTCTAACTCTTCTTTCGTTCTAGGCTGATTAAATTTTAAGCTATATGCATGTAATGCTTGTCTATTTATGAGATTTTCATCTACATATCCATAAAGCTCATCACCTATTATACCATGACCTATATAGTTCATATGAACTCTTATTTGGTGTGTTCTCCCTGTCTCAAGCTTCACTTCTAGTACTGTAGCATCATTTAATCTTTCTAATACTTTATAATGAGTTACAGATTCCTGCCCTCTTTCATCCACAACCCTTTTTATACTATCTTCCGTGGGTCTATATATTGGTTGATTTATAGTTCCAAAATCTTCTTTTACTATTCCTTTTACAACAGTTATGTAAGTTTTTTCAACTTTATCTTTACTCATATCTAATGATAAAGTATGATGTGCATAAGCATTTTTGGCAACTATAACTAACCCAGATGTATTCATATCTAATCTATTTACAAACCTTACTTTAACTTTTTCATTTTTCTTGATTATATAATCAGTTATTCCATTTGCTATTGTACCTTCACTATGACTTTTAGTCGGATGTACCACCATAAACGGTGGTTTGTTAACCATTATTATATCAAAGTCATCATACAATATGTCTAAATTTAAATCTTGTGGTGTAAAATTCGCCATATCTTCTTCTATTTTTACTTCTATTAAATCACCTTTTTTAACTTTAGTACTAGGCTTTTTAAATTCACCGTTTACTAACACACTTTGTTCTCTTTTCATCTTTGATAATGATCTTACAGAGAAATTTAATTTATCTAATAGTATCTCTTTTAACGTTGAATTTTCTTCACTCGTATAAGATATGATATTATACCTTTGTTCTTCCTTTTTAAACAAGTCTGCACCTACCTTCTTTTCTTATAACATTATATATTTTATACTATTTTAGATTAATAGATAAGACCTTTTATTATTAATATCTTACTTATATTTGTTTATAAACTTTAAATTTTACTTATTTTTAGTATACATAAATTCTTTCTTTATGTATTATCTTATATATGTACCTCTATAATCAACCATTTGAGTATAAAGAGTTTATTTGTCTACTTTTAATTAACTATAATTTAACCTATTAAGTTATGCTATAATACAAAGTGTAGAGGGGTGGAAAAATGAGAAAAATTATAACTGTAAAATCAAATGAACTTAAAAAATCTATTGCAACGAAAAACTTATTAACTAACAAACTGATTTCTGCTGGATTTGAGGTAATCGATTATTTCCATCCAGATACAGAACTTGTTATATCAATTGGTGGCGATGGATCTTTTTTAAAGACTGTTCACGATTTTAATTTTCCTGATGTTCCAGTAGTCGGGATAAACACAGGGCATCTTGGTTTTTTCCCAGATATTTCTCCAGATGATATTGATAGATTTATAACATCATATATAAATGAAGATTATTTGATACAAGATATACCTCTTCTTGGTGCTAGTATCTGTACTGATAAACATTGTAATGATATATTTGCTATAAATGAAGTCGTTGTAAAAGGAGATAAATCTAGGATTATACACATTGACGTAAATATAAATGATAGACATATACAAAAATTTAGTGGAGATGGAATGATTATATCAACTCCTACAGGTTCAACAGCCTACAATTATGCAGCAGGAGGTAGTATTGTTGATCCAAGTATAAGTTTAATGCAGCTTACTCCACTTTATCCTATAAATACAAATGCTTATAGAAGTTTTACTTCTAGTATTATATGTTCTAATGATTCTGTAATAAATATTACTCCTGAATATAGATTTGAAAACTCAATTATAATAGTAATAGATGGAGTCGAGCATAAATATAATCGTATTTCTAGCATTAAAACTTTTATGTCTGATGTTAAAATAAAATTACTCAGAATGTCAAACTATGAATTTTGGAGTAGGGTTTCTGAAAAATTCTTGTAATCTTAACTTAGGAGGAAATGAAAATGAAAATAGGTGTAATGAGCGATACTCATGGAAGTTTACTTTATTTTGAAAAGGCACTAGATGCATTATCTGAGTGTGATGTGATTTTACATGGTGGTGATGTTCTGTACCATGGACCTAGAAATGATATTCCAGAAGGTTATAATCCAAAAGGAGTAATAGCCAAAATTAATGAACTTAATAATATAATTATCGCTAGGGGAAATTGTGACGCTGACGTTGATCAAATGGTTATAAATCATCCTATCCAAAGTCCGTATGTTATGAATCAATTTGGTGAAACTAGAATAATAATGACTCATGGATATACTAAGTCTAAAGAAGATACTATACAAGATGCTAAAAATATGGGTGGAGATATACTTATTCTTGGTCATACTCATATTAAAGAACTTTATATAGATGAAAATTTAATAGTATTAAATCCTGGAAGTACATCAATTCCTAAAGATGGCACTCATTCAGTCGCTATTATAGATATAAATCAAAGTGATGATGAAGTTGATATGGAATTTAACTTACTAGATATAAATAGCGGTGACGTAATACATATAAATTAAAAGGGAGAGGTTATTTTAGCCTCTCCTCTATTTATATATATATCTATTTTTTATTCATCGTCTCCACTTTTTTTAACCGTTTTAGAATC
>ERZ1463036.270-NODE-270-length-11626-cov-10.761645_pt1 | contig 11626 bp, 14 predicted proteins | sample MGYA00564485_ERZ1463036 | MGnify/ENA primary metagenome ERZ1463036 (study PRJEB39244, sample SAMEA3635127) | Helicobacter pylori | study: EMG produced TPA metagenomics assembly of PRJEB11511 data set (Assembly of a 5300-year-old Helicobacter pylori... | reverse complement strand
TCTTCCGATCTGGTGTTCCATAAGCTTTTATATCATCAAATTTTATTCTATTTTCGTTAAATAATTTTGTTAAGTTACCTTTGATTTGGTCTAATGTAGAACTTACAAATCTTGATGGTAATTCTTCAACTCCAACTTCAAATAAAAGATAGTTATTCATATTATTTTCCCTCCTTTATAAGCGGGTATCCCATTTCTTCTCTTTGCTTAACGTAAGCTGAAGAAACATTTCTAGCCATTGTTCTAACTCTTCCTATAAATGATGCTCTTTGACTTACTCCAACAGCTCCTCTAGCATCTAAAGTGTTAAATGTATGAGAACATTTTAACACATAATCGTATGCTGGTATTACAAGTCCTCTTTCTATAAGTCTAGTAGCTTCTTTTTCATATGTATCAAATAAATTAAATAACATATCTGCATCACATTCTTCAAATGCATATACAGAGTTCTCATATTCAGCTTGTCTAAATACATCTCCGTAAGTTAACTCATCATTCCACATTAAGTCATAAACACTATCTACTTCTTGTATATACATAGCAAGTCTTTCTAGTCCATATGTTATTTCTCCAGTCTCAAGTTCACACTCTATACCTCCAACTTGTTGGAAGTAAGTAAACTGAGTTATTTCCATACCGTCTAACCAAACTTCCCATCCAAGTCCCCAAGCTCCAACTGTAGTTGATTCCCAGTTATCTTCAACAAATCTTATATCATGTTCATTTGGATCTATACCTATTTCTTTTAAACTATTTAAATATAATTCTTGTATGTTATCTGGTGATGGTTTTAATATAACCTGGAATTGATGATGTTGGTAAAGTCTATTTGGATTTTCCCCATATCTACCATCCGCAGGTCTTCTTGATGGCTCTACATAGCAAACCTTCCAAGGCTCTGGTCCTAATGATCTTAAAAGAGTATTAGGGTTCATTGTACCTGCACCTTTTTCAACATCATAAGGCTGCATCATGATACATCCTTGCTTTGCCCAATAGTTTTGCAATGTAAGTATCATATTTTGGAAATTCATATGAATACCTCCTATAAATTTTTAATTTTATGTATATTGTTAAAACTATAATTTTTAGTTTAAGTCTTATTATAAGTTTTAAAATATAAATTCCTATATGCTTAACAAAGCCTTTCGTATTAACGAAAGGCCTTTAGTGTATTTCAACTTTTAGAATAACAAATACTTGAATTTTTGTCAATCTTATTGAAAAATCATAATTTTATCTCTATTTGTTGTTATCTAAATTTGAATTGTCATATTCATTTATAAGCTCATCTGTTATGTCTTTGTCGTCTTTTTTGCTTTCCACTACAGTATCTTTTATCCCTTTAGCAGTATTACTTAGCATTTGCTTTAACATACTTAACTTTTCTTCATTTAATTCCCCTAAATCAACTATTGAACCATCTTGTTCATTTTGAATCATTATGTTATATTTTCCTATAACTGCAGCTGAAAGTCCAACTAATGTTACCAATGGACCAAGTGCTAAACCTACTACTCCTACTGTAAGAGGTATATTCATTATATTTTTACCATTTTTTTCTACGATAACTCTTATGACGCTACTTTTTTGAAGTAAATCTTTTACTTTATTTTTAAGTTCTTTCATATCTTCACTATCTTTTGAAAATACTTGTTCTACATTCTTTTTAACCTTTTTACTTTTACCGCTAAAGCCTATCTGTCCTTCTAGAGATATTATCGCTTCTATAACATCTCCATTAGTTTTTGTTAATGCACTTTTAGCTTGTTCATACGTAGCACCTGGTACTCTTTGTATAACAGCATCTAGTTTTTCTATTGTAATATTTTCATTCACCATTATCCACTCCCTTATAATTATTCTAAACTTACTCATTCAAATCTTCTTTTGAAGATTTTTTCATTTCTCTTAACATGTATAAAGATTTTTGATTTATATTATCTACATGTACCGCTAAGTATTGTTTTAGTATTTTTTCTAGTTCATATATGATATATTTAGATACTTTTGCTTTGGAACATCTTAATATATCGTTTGATAATATATATTCCATTAATTTTAACGTTGTTACATCTATACTTATGTTGTCTTGTACATTTTCACTACAACTACTACATAATGCTCCACCTTCGTATACATTAAATGCTGGTGATTTTAAGTCTCTAGTACCACATATTGAGCACCTGTTTATTATTGGTCTAAGACCTATATAATCTAAAAATTTTAATTCAAATACATGTGTTACAAATTTCTTGTCTACATCAACTTGAGTATATAGATATAAAGTTTGTGCAAGTAGTATAAATAACCTATTGTTAGTTTGATTTTCTAAGGTTGAGTTTTCTACTAACTTAGTTATATAGGTAGCATAAGAAAATGCATCTATATCGTAGGATATATCATAAAAACTTTTTATAATATCACTTTGACTTACCCTATACATACTTCCTTGTTTTCTTAATGTATAATTACAATAAGCAAAAAGCTGCGAAGATGAAAGTAGAGCACTTTTGTTTCTTTTAGCTCCTTTTGCTAATGCTGATACTTTTCCAAGCTTTCTTGTAAATAGAGTTAATATAACATCGTTTTCTTCATATCTTACTGCCTTAAGTACTATCCCCTGGGTGTTCAATACTATCATAGTCTGTTTCTATCTCCCTCATAGTTTCTACTTCTTCATTTAGTGTTTTATAATCTTTTAAATATAAATAGGCTTCTATATTGCCTGTCTTTTTAAAAATTTCCCAACATAAATTGTTCATTTTTAAAAAACCCCCTTCTTACAGTTATATTTATATTTTAAGTAAGAAGAGGGTAAATCATACATTAACTTATTAAACAATTTTTGCCAAAATCAAAGTTGTTATCATTAAATATATAGCAATTCCTACTATATCAAGAAGTGTTGCTATTATTGGTGCTGATATTATTGATGGATCAACATCCATTTTTTTAAATAAAAATGGCATAAATGCACCTATCATAGCTCCAACTATCATGTTTATAAATAGAGATAAGGATACTACTAACACTATATCTATGTCCCTCATAAATATAAATATTACTATTCCTATTAATATACTACATATTATTCCTGTTATAAGACCTACCATACCTTCTCTTATAACATTTTTAAATTCTAAATCTTTATTCGAAAGAACCATAACAGCAAGTGCTGATGACTGTGTTCCAATGTTTCCTCCCATACCTATAACAACAGGTATAAAAAATACTAAAGATGCATAAGTTGGGTTCATTATAAAATCTAAATTAGAAAATATTACCATAGATAATAATCCACCAAGTAAAGTTATTATAAGCCATGGAATTCTCGCTCTAACTGATGATATTATTTGTTCTTTTGATGTTGGATTAACTTTTTCTACAAAGTCTCTTTCTTGTTCCGAAGTACCTGCAAATTTATACATATCTTCACTTGCTTCTTCTTCCATAACATCTATTATATCATCTACTGTTATTATTCCTTTAAGTCTTTTTTGTCTATCTATTACTGGTATTGCTATTAGATTATACTTAGATACTAATCTTACAGCCTCTTCTCTATCTTCATCTACATATACAGATATTATGTTTTCACTCATTAGATCTTCTATAATGCTAGAATCTCTAGCTGTTATTAACTCTCTTAGAGATAGTACTCCCACTAGCTTTTCAGCATTATCAACTACATATATATAATATATTGTTTCTGCTTCCTCAGCATGACTTCTCATATGTTCAATTGCTTCTTTAGCAGTCATGTCTTTATTTACTTCTATGTATCCAGTGGTCATTATACCACCTGTAGACTCTTCTTCATATATTAAAAGTTCTTTTATATCATCTGCATCTTCTTTACTTAGAAGTTCCATTATATTTTCTATCTCGCCTTCTTCAAGCTGACTTAAAATATCTGCCATATCATCTAAAGACATTAATTCTAAGATATTTTTTCTATGATCAATATCTATCTTAGATAAAGTACTACTGAAAAACTGAGCATCACTTTCTTCTAATATAGATGCTGCTACATCAAGGGGAAGTACTTCAAATAATTTTATTTTCATATCTTCCTCTAAATGTTCCATAATATCAAAGATATCAATTGTATGATATTCTTCTAATAATTCTCTTAATTCTAGTATTTTATTATTTTCAATTAAACTCTTGACTTCGCCCAACAAATCCTGGGAAGCATCCTGTTTCCTATCCATATAATCCACCTTTATTATTTATCAGTATATCCAAAGTTACTCACATAATTTTGTAAGTTTCTCCAGTTTTCTTTTACCTTTACCCATAATTGAAGATTTGCCTTAGAACCTAATAATAGTTCCATATCTTCTCTTGCTGATTTCCCTATACCTTTTAATTTTCTTCCATTCTTACCTATTATTATACCCTTATGAGATTCTCTTTCACAATAGATAACAGCTGATATATCAACAATTTCTTTATCTTTTCTTGATTTCATTTTTTCTATTTCAACTGCAACTCCATGAGGAACTTCATCATGAACATAGTGTAATACTTTTTCTCTTATAAGTTCAGCTACTAACACTCTTTCTGGTTGATCAGTTATCATGTAGTCTGGGAAGTACTTTGGTCCTTCTTCTAAGTAAGTTTTTATTACTTTTATAAGCTCTTTTATGTTTCTTCCCTTAAGTGCTGAAATTGGCACTATTCCTTTAAACACATTTTCTTTGTGATACATTTCCATTAATTCAAATAGTTCATCTTCTTGTAATTGATCTATTTTGTTTAATACTAATATAACTGGTCTCTTTACATTTCTTAATTCTTCTATTATTTTTCTGTCTCCAGGTCCTATCTTTTTAGAATCATCCACAACAAATAATACTAAATCAACATTTTTAAATGCATCAGTTGCTGATTTAACCATGAATTCTCCTAATTTATTTTTAGGTTTATGTATACCTGGCGTATCTAAGAAAACTATTTGAGCTTCTTCATCCGTATATACTGCTTGTATTGTGTTTCTTGTAGTTTGAGGTTTATCACTCATTATAGCTATTTTTTCTCCAACCACATTATTCATTAAAGTAGACTTACCAACATTTGGTCTCCCTACTATACTAACAAATCCTGATTTAAACATATAAATGTCTCCTGTCTTTTCTTTTGTTTTATTTATGATTATCTACAAAGTCTATTCCTGAGAAATAGTGAGGAACTAACTCTTTTATAGTTGTTTCCTTTATAGTTCCTTCAGAATAACCTGTTATTATTCTTATATCTAACCCAAATTCTATTATAACCTGTCTGCATATTGCACATGGGTATGTTGATTCATTTTTTTCAGAGTTATCACTAGCTACTGCTATTGCTTCTATATCTCTATGTCCTTCTGATATAGCTTTAAATATTGCTGTTCTCTCAGCACAGTTAGTAGCTCCAAAAGATGCACACTCTACATTACATCCTGTGAATACTTTTCCATCTTTAGTTAAAAGAGCTGCTCCAACTCTAAACTTTGAATATGGAGAATAAGAATGTTTTCTCGCTTCTTCTGCTATTTTTAATAATTCTTTATTATTCATAATATATGCCTCCTGATATATCTTATAAGTCTATATTATAAAATATATATAATAAATATTCTTATTTCCGTATTTTATATTTAATATATTTATTTAGTACCTTACATTATAACACAAAATTGATAAATTAAGACTTATTTTTTAATAAAATACTCTTAATTTGAGTACTTTAATATATATTTTATATTATTTACAATATATTTTTGTATCTGCCTAATTTCTGCTTTTTAATTCAATATATCTATTAATATAATCAATATACATAACTTACTCATAATATAGGTAGTTAAAATGAAATATAAAAAGAGCCTCCCTAAAAAGATTAAAAGAAGACTCTTATATATTTAATAAAACCATCCTATTTGATATACTGCTAACCCCACTAAAACTCCTAATATTGATCCTGCTACTGTTTCCCAAAATGTATGTATCTTTCCTTCAATTCTACTTTGTGCAACTAAAAACGCCATTAAATATGATAGCGTGGATTGTATAAGTCCACCTGTCATCATAGTTATCATTGTAGCCATTGCAAATGCTAATGCTGAATGTCCGCTTGGCATTCCACCTTTTAGTGGTGTTCCTGTATTTGTCAAGGTTTTTACTACTACAACTGCTATTAAAACTACTACTATACATATTAAAGTTATATGAAGTTCTGATCTTCTTATAGAGTTTATCAAGTTTTCAGCCGGTTTTGATATTTTATCATAAAACACTAAATAGCCTACTACAACTGAATTTAAAGTAGCTATTAATACTCCTCCAGCTGCTACGTCTTTTGATATTTTAGCTAATGGATGATGTTCTTCTGTTACCATGTCTATAGCTTTTTCAATAGCCGTATTAAACATTTCTGATATTACAACTAAGCTTATAGCCATAATTAAAGCTATCATCTCCATTCTAGAAGGCTTAAAAAACATACTAGCTACGAGTACTATTACAGCAACACAATAATGTATTTTCATATTTCTTTCCGATTTAAATGTATATAATATACCTTCTATAGCTACATTAAATGCCTTAACTATTCCCTGACGTTTTTTTGTCCCCTTCATAAACTTACTCCCTTGTTATACTTAACTTATTTAGTATATGCTCTTCCTTTTGTCTCATTTCTTTTGTATTTTCGTCAGTATCATGATCATATCCTAAAAGATGGAACATGCTATGACATACTAAAAAACATACTTCTCTTTCAAAGCTATGATTGTATTCTATACTTTGTTCAAAAGCTCTTTCTAAAGATACTACTATATCACCTAGTGATTTTTCTTCTAATTCTATATCAAAATCATCTTCACTTATCATTGGAAAAGATAACACATCTGTTGGTCTATCAATCCCTCTAAATTGCTTGTTTAACTCATGTATTTCTTTGTTGTCTACAAAAGATAAACTAACTTCATAATCATCATCATATCCTTCATAGTCCAAACATTCTAATATAATATCTTTTATTTTCTCTATTAATTCTTCACTTATATCCATTTTATCTTGTCTATTATCCATTATTAATTCCATTTTATTCACTTCTTCCTTAGTTATTTTCTTTTACTTTTTTTTTATCTTTTTTGCTTTCTTTCTTATCTAATTCCTTATTGTCAAATCTATCATAAGCTCTTATTATTCTTTGAACTAATTCATGTCTTACTACGTCTTTGTCTGTTAATCTTATACTTCCTATTCCTTCTACTTTATCTAATACTTTTATAGCATGAAGTAATCCGCTTTTACTTTTTCTAGGCAAGTCTGTTTGAGTTAAGTCACCATTTACTACTGCTTTAGAGCCATATCCTAGTCTCGTTAAAAACATCTTCATTTGTTCTGGAGTAGTGTTTTGAGCTTCATCTAGTATTATAAAGGCATTATCTAATGTTCTACCTCTCATAAATGCTAAAGGTGCTACTTCTATAGTTCCTCTTTCTAAATATTTGCTAAACTTTTCAGGACCTAACATATCAAATAATGCATCATATAATGGTCTTAAATATGGATCTACTTTATCTTTTAAATCCCCTGGTAAAAAACCTAAACTTTCGCCTGCTTCTACCGCTGGTCTTGTAAGTATTATTCTACTTACTTCATCCTTTTTAAAAGCTTTGACAGCCATTGCTACTGCTAGATATGTTTTACCTGTTCCAGCTGGTCCTATTCCAAAAGTTATATCATTTTTCTTTATTAAATCTATATATGTTTTTTGACCAAGAGTTTTTGGCCTAACAGGATTGCCTTTTTTAGTTAATACTATAGTTTCTTCTAGGTCTTTTATCTTTTCTTCACTACCTTCAAATAAAAGAGATAAAGAATAAGATATACTTTGCTTGTCTAAATGTTTTCCATTTTGTACTGTTGAATGTAGTTCATCCATTAGTCTTAATGCTTTTTCTACATATTTTTCTTCACCCATTAAAACTATGTTTCCTTCTCTTAATATTACATCTATATTTAAAGCATCCTCTATCAATTTAATGTTTTCATCAAAGTTACCAAATAATTCTCTTTCAAACTTCTCTTCTGATACTATAAATTTCTTTTGTACTATCAATTTACGTCCTCCTTAGTTTGTATTTGAATTTTTATCTTTTTCTTTGCTATTGTCATTTTCTTCTTTATCTTTATCTTCAAATTCATTTCTTATATCATTAATCGGTCTTTTATCAGGATTTTTAGGAATTTCTTCCTCTGACTCATTTTTTTCACTTTCTTTTATATATTCCTCTGCTTCTGACTTGCTAAGTGCGTAAGTATGCGCAATATTCTCAGTTGTTTGTACTGTTAACACATATTCTAACATATTATTTTTATTTACTTTATAATCATGGTCTACTTTTATGATTCTAGCTGATGGAGGTATAATATATTCTATTTCTTTTTGAGCCCTTTCTGATATTTCTTTTTTCAATTCTTCTTTATTCTTGCTTATCTTTTTATTCTTAGCTTCATAGAAAGTACTTACTTCAATTTTTATAGGAAAAGTATAATCTCCTATAGATAATTTATGTGTTTTGTTTTCTATAATATAATCCTTATACTTTATATTTCTCCTTAATGTATATTTTTTATCATAGAAACTTATGGTATATACTCTTTTTTTATTTCCTGTTTTTTCTTTTATAGTATCTTCATAGCTATCAGTTTTTTTAACTTCATAAAAAGTTGTTGCCCATATTTCAGGGAGAGACTTTGTATTTGCGCCACTTACTAACACATCTCCCTTTTTTACTATATCTCCAGGATTTACACTTGGGTTTCCACTTCTTGGTATTACCTTTTCTATTATACCATTTTTACTAGCAATTATATTACAATAATTTGAATCTTTAGTAGATTTTAGAGTTTCTGCTTTTTTCGTTACAGTTACAAATATATTTGTACCTTTAACATTTATAGATATGTATGCTATATCATTAAATTCTAACATTATATGGTCTCTTATTTCTTTTCTATCAATATTCTTTTTATAAACTCCAGGCTTTAGTCCTGCATTATATAGCTCTTTTCGTACATCATCTTTGTTTATCCCTTCTGGAACCTTTATGTATATATCTGTTACAAATTGAGATGTCATAATAAGTAAAAACAACGATATTATAGCACAAATCCACATTCCCTTTAATTTATAGATTCTCTTAAGTATAAAGGGTACACCTGTTTTTTGCTTTACCTTTATATCAAAATTATTTCCCCTATAAGCTCTTTTTAAATCCTTCATATCTTCTCTATTTACACAAAATTCTATTTTAGTCTTACTTATTCTTTTTACATTATAAACTTTTACATTACTTCTTATTAAAAGGTTTATAAACTTTTCTATCTCCACTCCCTCTACACTTATAACATAATATCCCCTTATATAGCTTATCATACGTATTTCCCCCTAATCTATATATTCTACTGTGTATATAACTCCTTTTACACCTATTTCTTCTTCTTGTATATATTTAAGTGAAAGATCACTTCCACATATTTTTATTGTTTTTTCTCTAGTTTTTATTTTTATTAAATCTGATTCATAGGTGATTATAGATATATAATTTTCTATACTTACGAAGGTATTTGAAATTATAGTAACTGTTGGTTTATTTACTAACAATTCTTCTGAAATATCTATCATACTATTCCTCCTTAATTTTTTTACTTATTTTTCTTTTATGGAATTTAAGCCTAATAACTCAATACTAATATGATTATTTTTTTATTTAAATAAAGTCAGCGTGTAAACTTATAATATCTATTTGAATAAAATATCTATATATTTATGTTATTAAAAAAGAGGTGATTAAATGAAAAATATTTTTGTAAAAATCATACAAAATTGCATTTACCTAGATATATATTTAAGCTATCTCATAGATTATTCTTATTCGATTGATACGTTAACTTCTATAAAAGAGGAAAATAGTAGGAATATGAAGCTACTCTCTCAACTTTATAAAAATATATATCATAATTCTCTAGATAATGAATTTATCAGAACAACCAATTCATTATCCATAAATGAGGTAGATTTAAATTCTATACTTATACTTAGCTTTAATATACTTTCCGATCTAAAACGTTTAAAAAAATATGCAATAAGTAATTATTCGAAAAATATACTTACATCTCTTAATAATAGTTATTTTAATTTAATTTCATCTATGCAATCTTTATATCCATTAATTAAACCTAAATCTAAAATTAACTTAAGAAATTCTTATAATTTATCAAATGATTCACGCATATTAAATATATGCGAAAAAACAAAAGATGATACTTTAGATACTACTTCCGATGAATATTTACGTTTTCTTTGTATAAAAACTATAAATGCTATATTTGATGATTCTCTTTGTGAAGAATCTATAATAGATGAAGATTTTGATATATTTTTCGATAATAATGATGCACTTAAGTTTTATCAGTATTTTTTTAAGACTAAAAATAAAATTTACAAAATAAGAATTTCTAAAAAAGATAATAAAATATTTTATATCTATCAGCGACCATATTTTAATTTAAAAATTCTTCCTATTCAAAGCAAAGATTTTTATCAAAAAATAGTTGATGAATTTTTGAAAAATAAATTAAGTAATTCTTATAATGATTTATACTATGATAAAAACTATATAAAAACTTATCAATATGATAATATAATTGAAAGTTATACATTTAAATATGATTATAAACATAATGATTTTAATAAAAGTTTATATATAAATATAAATACTCTTAATTCTCTAGTGTATGAGTTGCTTCTTCTAGAGAATAAAATATAAAAAATACTGAGAAAAATCTCAGTATTTTTTATAAGCTACATATCTTTATTCATGCTCTATTAATCCATACCCACCATTTTTCCTTTTATATACAACATTTATTTCATAATTATCTTGATTTCTAAATATAAAAAAATTATGTCCTAAAAGTTCCATCTGAAGTACTGCCTCTTCTATGCTCATAGGTTTTAGATTGAATTTTTTTCTTCTTTTTATTATTATTTCATCATCTTCTTCAGCTTCTTCTGAGTCTTTTATTATTAATGGGTCTGTACTAAATTTCAATTTTGATTTATACCTTATTAGCTTGCTATATACTTTTTCAAAGACAGCATCTACTGCAGAGTACAAGTCTTCATTTATACTTTCCACTTTTCCAATATTTACATTATCTTCACTCATCAAAACCTCAACATTATACATACTTTCATCTTTTTCTATAATAACTTTGATACATCCATCTTCTAAAGAGCTTTTTAACTTATCAAACTTTGAATTAATATACTCTTTTATACCATCCCTTAATTCTACATTTCTACTACATATACTACGTTTCAATCAAATCCTCTCCTTAAAGTCTAATAAAATGGTATTTTATTTTTCACTTTATAGTCTCCCTTAATTTAATCATTAGGTTCTACTAATGTTTTATATTATAAGGTTTTTAATTATGATTAATTAAGTATATGTAGTATGTTATATATTGTTGCTTGTTCTATTTATTTATTATCCATATAAAATAATTTAAATATAAAGCATACATAAGCCATATAATATACGGTATATTTATATAAG
>ERZ1463036.269-NODE-269-length-11632-cov-97.108577_pt1 | contig 11632 bp, 10 predicted proteins | sample MGYA00564485_ERZ1463036 | MGnify/ENA primary metagenome ERZ1463036 (study PRJEB39244, sample SAMEA3635127) | Helicobacter pylori | study: EMG produced TPA metagenomics assembly of PRJEB11511 data set (Assembly of a 5300-year-old Helicobacter pylori... | reverse complement strand
TAAATCCATCTAGTATTAAATCTACTATCTTAGTCATTATATATATGATAATTAAAGAAAACATAGCACTTTCAATACTAAATACTATAGCAGTTATTACTAAAACTATAATATTTATGCTCATCAAAAACGTAGATACAGGGATTTTAAAATTCTTATTTGCCCATACAGCAAGCATTTCGCTACCATCTATAGCTCCTCCAAATTTAATAACAGTTCCAACCCCTAAGCCAATTGATACTCCTCCATATATTACAATAAGAAATTCAGATGTAGTTACAGGTGGAACTGGAGTTAATAAATACAAAAATAATGATGAACAAACATTAGCCCATAAAGTTTTAAATAAAAATATTCTATCAAATGACTTTGATGTAAATAATAAAATTGGAATATTAAATGCTAATAACAATATAAACATAGGTATACCTGTTAATGACTTTAATATTACAGATAAAGCAGTAGTTCCACTATCTACCATACCATTAGGAGATAATATTAGCTCTAACCCCATAGCTACTATTAAAGCTCCTATACCTATCATTATAAATTCAAAAAATAATTTAATTTGCCTTTTGTACGTCTTATTCATTTTTATCACTCCTTTGAAAATTTCAAAAAAATTCAAACTCTTCTTATATTTACATTTTATAATAAATCAAATTTAATATCCAATAATTTTCTGATAATTTTTGAAATACAAAAAACTCTTAAGGCATAATACCATACCTTAAGAGTTTTAATTATTTAAATATATTGAATGCACATCCATCTATATTTTTCATATCTATATCAAATATCTTCATTATAGTTGGAGCTTCATCCACTAAATTTCCACCATTTATAGTTATATTTTCTTTTATATTAGGCCCTTTAGCTATAAATGGTGGCTTATCTCCCTTGTGAGGAAGGTGCCCGTGAGTGGCTAAACAATACTTGTAATTACTATTATCAGTTTCTTTTGTTATTTCTCCTGTTACATCATTACTAAAGGCTATACCTTCTTTTCCCTCTATAACAAAGTCTGCATCACAATCTAATCTGTGATTATTTTTTAATTCATTTCTATCAAATATACTTTCTATACCAAAAGTTTCATCATCTTTCATAGCTTCAAGTATATTTTTAACTTTATCTATGTAAGTTTTATCTTTTACTATAACATGACTAGATATTCCAGCTGACTTAAATATAGCTTTATAATCAGTTATTTTTCCATCTTTATCTATACTTATTAATCCTTTATCTTTAAATACTATGTTTGGACTTATTAACTTTTTAACTTCTAATTGACCATGATCTCCAAGTATTATAAAATTTGTTTTGTCATACAAACTTGCTTCTTTTAAAGAATTTATAATTCTTCCTAGCCACTTATCATAAGTCTTAAATGAATTAATAACTTTTTCATGGTAAAGTCCATATTGATGTCTTGTATGATCTAAGTAAGCTAAATGTATAAGCATTAAATCTGGCTTATATTCTTTTATTATATCCTCTGCACAACAAACTCCAAATTCATCTAAGTGCGGCTCTTTATTCCAATTTATAATATGAGAGTATTTAGGATATATTTTTTCCATAAGATGTTTACTACAGCTATTTGTATAGACTTCTATTGGATCTTCTCCTTCATTTTTAGTCCATATTTCAGCTATATTGTGATCTGAATTACATCTACCTGTAACCGGCCATAATATAGTAGAAGTTGTTATATTATTTTTCTTAGCTATATCTATTATAGAATCACATTTTATATCATTACTATACCAATACCAATCTGGCATTTTAGCATTTAACTCTAATTTTTCATTATGACTTATATTATGCTTGTCTGGATATACTCCAGTTACTATAGTTGTATGACATGGATATGTTAGTGTTGGGTATATACAGTTTATATCTTTTACTATAGATGCCCCATCTAATATTTTTTTAAAGTTAGGTAATTTTTCTAAATATTTTATATCTCTAGTAAATAACGAATCTATTGATATTACTACAGCCTTATTCAACATTATCATCTCCTAATAATTTTTATTAACCACCTTTATAATATATATTAAACTACAATTTTTTAATATTGTATATTTAAATTAGCTTATCTTTTATAATCTATAGGCAAAAAATATATCTATATATTTTGGATAGTTTTTAAGCAATTATTATCAATTATTAAATGCTATTATTTAATATTTTGATTCAATTTTAATAAATATTTTGTGAAAATTTTTTAAATTTAAATTGTTGTATCAGATAGTCTTAACATATATAAATTTTAATCATATTACATTCCTTCATATTTGTTAAAACCTGTATTTCATTCTAATTCTAATAATACATAAATATTTTGCAATAATATAAGTTATCATAAATTTCATTACATAAATTAACACTTATATATAAGTGTTAATTCAAAATTTAACATGTTTTTAACAAAAGCCGTCGAATTTTCTGTTAATATGTTATCGTACATAAAAAGTAATAAAAATAACTATAATAAATTTAACTTATTTATGAGGAGGCGACAATTTTGTCTATATTTATAAGTCTTATTGGAGGTCTTGGACTTTTCCTTTACGGAATGAACCTAATGGGTGAAGGTCTTCAAAAGTCAACAGGTCCTAAGCTAGAAAAAGCTATAGAACTTTTAACTAGTAACGTAGTAATGGGGGTTTTAGTAGGAGCTGTTGTTACAGGAATCATACAAAGTAGTGGTGCTACTACAGTAATGGTAGTTGGATTTGTTAACGCAGGAATAATGACATTATTCCAAGCAATTGGTATTATAATGGGAGCAAATATCGGTACTACAGTAACAGCTCAATTAGTATCATTTGATGCTAGTATATTCTCATCAATAGCACTTGGAATAGGTATCGTTTTATACATGATTGGTTCAAAATCTAAACCAAATCTTAAAAATATCGCAGAAATACTTATAGGTTTTGGTATCTTATTTATAGGTATGGAATTTATGAAAGATGCAGTTGCTCCTTTATCTCAATATGAAGGATTTAGAAACATATTAGCAGGACTTGCTAATCATCCATTATTGGCATTGCTTGCTGGTTTTGCAATGACTACTTGTCTTCAAAGTTCAAGTGCATCAATGGGTATATTAATAGCTTTATCATCTCAAGGTTTAATGCCTTTAGCTGGAGCATTACCTATATTATATGGAGATAACATTGGTAGTTGTACTACATCTCTTTTATCAAGTGTAGGTGCTAATAAAAATGCTAAAAGAGCAGCATTAATGCATTTATGCTTTAACGTAATTGGTACTATACTATTTATGTTAGTTCTTAATAAACCAATATCAATGATAGTTACACATTTAGACCCAACAGATACTGCTAGACAAATAGCAAATGCTCATTCATTATTTAATATAACTAATGTTATAATATTATTACCATTCTCTAAATATATAGTTAAACTAGTTATGCTACTTATACCTGACAAGCAAGGCGAAGAAGAATACGATAGCCGCATAACAAAATATTTAGATGAAAGAATGTTAGAAACTCCATCTATAGCATTTGGAAATACAATAAGAGAAATACTTAGAATGGGTAATAAAGCAAAAAAAAGCTTTACTTGTTCTATGGATGCTTTACTTGAAAAATCTCAAGAAGAGGCAAACAAAACATTTGAAAAAGAAAAATTATTAAATGAACAGCAGAGAAAAGTATTGGATTATCTAATTAAATTATCTAATAAGACTTTAGATGATAAAATGAGACTCTCTCTAGATTTATTATTCCATACTGTAAATGACATAGAAAGAGTTGGAGACTTATCTGAAAATATAGCAGAATTAGCTGAATCAACTATAGATAAGAAAACTAAAATATCAGAAAGTGCTAAATCTGAAATAATAGATATATATAACAAAGTACTAGATGCATATACATTATCATTAGACGCTATGAAACAAAATAGTGTTAAATTTGCAAATGATGTTTTAAGAATAGAAGACGAAGTAGATGCACTAGATAAATTATATAGAGCTAAACATATGAATAGATTAAATAGTCATTCATGCAGTATAGACTCAGGTATTATGTACTTAGATTTATTAACTAATTTAGAAAGAATATCTGACCATTCTGCAAGTATAGCTAAGAGAGTTATAAAAATTAATCAAACAGCTTAATATGTAAAAAGACTATATATGAATTTGTATTATTAAAATTCATATATAGTCTTTTTTATTTTCTTAATCTTGGATTACTTTTTGGTATAGAATCTATAAGCTTTTTAGTATATTCATTTTTAGGATTTGTATATATACTTTGACTATTTCCTTGTTCTACTATTTTTCCATTGTTCATAACTATTATCTCATCGCAAAAACATCTAACTACATTTAAATTATGTGATATAAACAAATACGTTAAGTTATATTGTTCTTTTAAATCTAACATTAAATTTAGTATTTGAGATTGTATAGAAACATCTAGTGCAGCTGTTGGTTCATCACAAATTATAAATTTAGGTTTTAAAGCTAACACTCTAGCTATTGCTATTCTTTGTCTTTGACCTCCACTAAATTCATTTGGATATCTATTTATATAACTCTTGTCAAGTCCACATGCTTCTAAAGCTTTTTCAGCCATTAAATATGCCTCGGTTGTACCAATATCATTATGCTTTTTTATTCCCTCTACTATTGTTTTTCCAATACTCATTTTTGGATCTAATGATGAATATGGATCTTGAAATATTATTTGCATATCTTTTCTTAAATTGAGCATCTCTTTTTTGGATATACTTATATTATTTTCAATATCATATATAACTTTATCTTTAAATTCTACCCTTCCTCCAGTTGCATCTATAAGATTTAGTATACATTTTGATAAAGTTGATTTTCCACATCCACTTTCACCAACTAATCCCACTATAGACCCTTTTTTTATTTTAAAAGAAACATCATCTACTGATTTTTGATATTTCTTTTCTCTAAATAGAAATTTACTTTTTATAGGGTAATATTTTTTAAGATTTTTTACTTTTAAAATATACTTTTGTTCCATATATATGCCTTTCTATATATTAAAATTTTTAAAGCAACTCACTTTATGGTTATCACCTATTTCTTTTAACTTAGGTTCATTATTTTTACAAATATCCATACAATAGTCGCATCTGTTGTTAAAACTACAACCTTTAGGAATTTTATCAATAGTTGGAACATTACCTTTTATAGAAAAAAATCTATTATTAATTAAATCACTTCCAACTCTAGATAATAATAGACCTTGTGAATATGGATGCTTTGCATTATCAAAAAATTCATATACATTAGCTTCCTCAACAACTTTTCCTAAATACATTACATACACTTTATCAGCAATTTCTGATACCACGTCTAAATCATGTGTTATAAAAATCACTGACATATTATACTCTTTACTTATATCTTTTAATAAATTTAAAATTTCTTTTTGTACTGTTACGTCAAGCGCAGTTGTTGGCTCATCTGCTATCAATAATTTAGGCTTTAATGCTATAGCCATAGCTATCATAACTCTTTGCCTCATACCACCTGAAAGTTCATGTGGATATTTTTTCAAAGTATCTTTAGGATTTGGTATCTTTACTTTTTCTAATAAATCTATTACCATATTTCTAACTTCTTTTTTACTTAGCTTTTTATGTTCTAATATAACTTCTCCTATTTGTTTTTCTACATTAAACAATGGATTTAAAGCTACCATAGGCTCTTGAAATATGATTGATATATCTTTCCCTCTTATCAAACACATGTCTTTTTCATTTAAGTTTAATAAATTTTTCCCTTTAAAATTTATTAAACCTTCAATTTGAGCACTTTCAGATATCAATCTAATTATAGCTAATGAAGTTAAACTTTTTCCACTTCCACTCTCACCTACTAAGGATACTATTTCACCCTCATTTATATTTAAATTAACACCATTAACCGTATAGTTATCATGTTTATCATCTTTAAACTTTATCTTTAAATCTTTAACATTAAGTAACATATTTTCACCACCTATTACTTTCTTTTAGGATCTAGCTTTCTCCTAAGCCCCTCTCCTAAGAAATTTATAGCTAAAACAGATATTATTATCATAAATCCAGGTGGTATCCATAACCACCATTCACTACTTAAAGTTCTCATATTTTGCGCAGCTGTAAGCATATTCCCCCAACTTGGCATAGGAGGTTTTACACCCATTCCTAAAAAACTTAGAGATGCCTCCATAAGTATAGCAGTAGCCATTGATAAAGTTGTTGCAACCAAAATACTAGATAATACATTTGGTATTATATGCTTTAAAATTATATCTAAATTATTAAACCCAATAGCTTTAGATGCCATTATAAAATCTCTTTCTTTTATAGATAAAACTTCTGCTCTTACAATTCTTGCTATATCTGTCCATGATAAAATAGCAATTATTATTATAAGATTTACAACACTAGGCCCAACAATTGCAGCTAGTGCTATAGCAACTATAAAAAATGGAAAGCACATTACTATATCTACAATTCTCATTATTATCGCATCTATAGCTCCCCCAAAATACCCTGCAAGCACTCCTAATATTGTTCCTATCATAACCTGTAGAATTGTTGCAAATACACCTACTAGTAAGGATACTCTACCTCCATATAAAAGTCTTGCTAAAACATCTCTACCTAAATCATCAGTTCCTAAAAGATGTTCTACACTAGGAGGTGAACTTATATTGTATAAATCAACTGAAGATATATCCTGTTTTATAAATAAAGGACCTATAAAAGATACTATAATTAATGTTATTAAAATGCTAGTTCCTATTAAAATCAATTTATTTTTTTTCATTCTATATATCCTCCTATTTATCATATCTAATTCTTGGATCTATAATTGCATATAATATATCAGCAAGTAAATTAGATAATAAAATTATTATAGAAAGAATCATAAGAATTCCCATTATAAGAGAGTAATCTCTATTTAAAACAGCTTCATAACTAAGTCTTCCTATACCTGGCCATACAAATACAGTTTCTGTTAAAAGTGCTCCTGAGAATAAAAATGGTATTTGAAGACAAAATATAGTAACTATCGGTATAAGTGCATTTTTAAATCCATGTTTAAATATAGCCTTATTTATTGTTAATCCCTTTGATCTTGCTGTCGTTATATATTCCTTATCTAATACATCTATCATTGCAGATCTTGTATACCTTATAAATGCAGTGCTTTGTAAAAAAGCTAATACTATACCTGGCAATATCATATGCTTTAATGTATCAAGTACAGCTTTTATTCCTGTATAATCAGTTCCAAGAGTTTTCATACCTGATACTGGTAATAGTTTCAGATCAAATGAAAATATTTTTATAAGTATAAGCCCAAAGAAAAATGCAGGTATTGATAACCCTATAAAAGAAACTACAGTTACAATATGATCAAATAAGGTATTTTTCTTTATGGCTGATAAAATACCTATTCCTATTCCAAATATTAAGCTTAAAAGTAATGAAAATGCTGCTAACAATACTGTATTTGACATTCTTGTACCTATTATTTTTAGTACTGGTTGTCCATAATAAATTGAATATCCTAAATCACCTGTTAAAGCCCTTGAGATCCATTTAAAATACTTTATATATATAGGATCGTAATAACCTATTTTTTTTAACATCTCTTTTACTACTTCTGGTGAAACATTTGGATCTATCATTGTCGAATAAGGATTTCCTGGTTGTAAATGTATAAGTGCAAATATTATTATAGAAATTCCAAATAATACAACTAATGATGTTAATAATCTTTTTAATATATATTTAGCCAAATTTTAAACTCCTTTCTGTACTTATATGGAATAAAAAAGCTATCCTGTAAAAGGATAACTTTTTATTATTAAATATTAATCTATATACCAATTTTCTACATTGTTAAAGTCATTAAATATAGATGGTTTATAGTTTTTAAGATGAGGATTATAAGCTTTTCTTATATTTTGAGAATATAAATATGCCCAAGGTACTTCTTCATTTAGAAGTTTTCCAAATTGAGAATACACTTCTTTACGTTCATTTTTATCGAATACGCTTATACCCTTTTCTATTAATTTATCTGCTTCATCATTTTTAAATGATGATATATTCCATGCAGAATTTCCTTTTTCATCTGATGCAGAAGTTGAATGCCAATATGCCTTTGGATCTGGATCTATTGTTAAATTGTTACCCATTAAGTATAAATCAAAATCATGGTTTGCTACTACTTTATCCATAAGAGCAGAGAATTCCATATTTTCAAGTTCTAACTTAACACCTATATCTTTTAAATTAGCTTGAATTATTGGAGCTGTTTGTTCTCTTAATGAATTACCTGTTGGGTAAGCTAATGTAGCTGTTAATTCTTTTCCATTTTTATCTTCAACTATACCATTGTTATCTCTATCTTCATATCCAGCTTCCTTTAAAAGTTCTTTTGCTTTTTCAACATTATGCTTATAGTCATTTAAAGTTGACTTATCTGGATAAGCCCATGAACTAGGTAACATAGGTGTATTTACAACTTGACCATTTCCTTCTAATAATTTATCTACCATTGCATTTCTATCTAATGCATACATAAATGCTTGTCTTACATTTTTATCTTGAAATTTCTTTTCTCTAAGATTGAATCCCATATATTGGATTAAGTTGTTATCATAAGATACAACTTTCATACCTTTAGATTCTAACTCTTTAATATCTTTTTTCTTTAAATTTGATGCATCTATAACATCTACTGTACCATTTAAAAGTTCTACTTGGGCTGTATCTTCATTAGCAACTTTTAGTATGAACTTTTCAGTTTTTACTTCTCCATTAAAATAATCATTATTCTTTTTAAACTGAACATCTTGACCTTCTGTAAATGATACAACTTCATATGGTCCAGTTCCAACAGGTTTAGTTAATAAGTCTTTTTGATCTTTCCACTGTGCTACCGGCACTTTTTCCCATACGTGTTTTGGAATTATTCCCATTCCACCTAAATTTATAAGACCCGGTGAATATGGCTCTTCAAAAGTGAATTTAATCGTATTGTTGTCTATTACTTGTATACCTTCAATTTTATCATCTTTCCCTTCATGGTATAATTTAGCTCCTTTTAGCTTTTCAACATCTCCATATTTTGAGCCAGTATAATCTTTATTCGCTAAACTAGTAAATGTAAATGCAACATCATCTGCTGTTAAAGGTTTTCCATCATTCCACTTTATATTATCTTTTAACTTAAATGTTATACTTAAATTATCATCTGATACTTCATAGCTCTTAGCTAATTCTGGTTGTGGATTTAAATTTTCATCAAAACTTAATAAAGAATTGTATGTAAGTGATATAACTGCATCATCATATACTGTGTCATTAAGTAGTGGGTTAAATATTCCTGTAGGTGAACTTGTTAATGCATATACTATACTATTTTTTGAATTTGGTTGTACTGCATTGTCACTTTTATTCCCTTTATTGCTACATCCTGTAAGAATACTTATAGCTAATGTAGCTGTCATTACTAATGAAATTATTTTTTTTCTTTTCAACAATTTACTTTTCCTCCCAATATTTTACTATAAATAACCAACTATTCAAATGTTACATTGTTTGATATTTTCTGTCAATTTATATAGTTTTTTTCTATAATTAACAATAATTTTATAGTTATATACTATTAATATACAATTTTTAATTTAATATATATAATTTTAAAAATAACATAAAAAAGTAGGCAATTTATAAACTAATAAACTACCTACTTTTTTATTATAGAATTTTATTTATAATTTTTTTATATTTCAATATTTTTTATAACTTCTATTCCATTTTGAATCATACTGTTTAAAAATACAGTGTTCATAATCTCAGCATTATGTAGTTTATCAATATTATATGTGTCTACTAATTCAATAGGAACTATAATATTTTTATCAATATTATTTTGATTAAAATATGCTTTTAATGTAACTACAAATTGATATATGCAAATATCTGTACAATCCCCAACAACTATAATATTTTCAATGCCATTAAAATTTTTATCCTCTAAGCAGAAAAAGCCATTAGTAGAGTTTTTAGGTATTATTTTTATTCCATTTATATTTTTAATTTCATCAACAACATCACTTTCAATATCATCAACTAAACAATGTTTAGGATAACTTCTAAGTTCTATAGAATCATTGGTATGACTATCAGTAAATGCTATTATGTCACAATTTTTATTAGCTAAAACTCTTGCTATGTTAGCTATTGGATTAATTAATGCTTCTACTCTATCAGAATATAATGCTCCTTTTTTAGCAAATCCATTATTCATATCTACTATAAAAAATATAGTTTTTTCCAAGTCTAATTCATTTAAATTCTTGCTATTTAAATTATTTAAATTATCCTTTAAGTATTTAAAATCTTTTATTAAATTTTCCATATATACCCCCCTTTTTAACTTTCTATTTCATGATATCAAAATCTTTTTATAACTTCAATTGAAATAGTTATAAAAAATAAAAATAGTAGTTACAAGATAATTTTATATTCTTATAACTACTATTTTTTTAATAATATACTGTACTTTTTATAATTTCTAAATCTTTTTCTAGTTTATTTATTAGCTTAACTTTCTCTTTTGAATTTTTTCTAAATTTTATTATAGCTAAATCTCCTTTTTCCACAGTTAATGATTTTCCTGATTCTAAAATAATATCAAATTTTTCATTTAAACTATAAAAAGATTGAGCTTCATATCTATAATTATTTTCATTTAGCTTTTCTTTAGCTTTTATATCTATATAAGATTTAATCTTAATGTATTCTAACTCTCCTGTACAATCTTGATTGGTCATCAAATTAAAATCAATAGCTTTACCATAGCTTATAGTATCCCAATCACCACTAAAATTATCTACTTCAAATTTATTTAATTTTACTTCACTATTATTTTTATGCTTTAAAACCAACTCACCATCAATTACCATTAACTTTCTTTGTATATTAGGTAATTTAGTAAATGTGGACTCTTGCATTTTTACCTTAGCTGAACTTATTCTCCATTTAAAGTTCTTACCTTCATATGATGAGTTTTCAGGGTATATGTATAACTGAGTCGCTTCTCCTCCAGACCATTTACTAGTTTTTTGACATTGATTTTTTATAATTTTAACGCTACAAGTCAAAATATCCCCCCTCCTAATAATTTCACTAGTTATATAAATATACTAACATACTTAATTATATATATATTCAAAGTTATATATTCCAAATAAAAATCTGTAGATAAATTTTTAAAATAAAATTTATCTACAGCTAATCAATATATTATTTTTTATATAAAAAATTAATGTCTAGCTCTTTCTATTCCTCCAAGAGCTATATGAGCAACTCCAGCTCCTAATAAAAGTGCTCCTGCCATATTTTTATAATCATTTTTATTAAATTTATTGTTTTTATTTTGTTTCATGTCTAAAGCAATACCTGCTGTTGTAACTGCGGTTCCTAAAACTATTGGTATCATGCCTTTTTTCATATTAATCCTCCTAAGTAAAAGTATTTGATTAAAGTTATTAATTTTAATAACTTTATAATTATATTGCTCTTATTTTTGTTT
>ERZ1463036.268-NODE-268-length-11649-cov-13.839917_pt1 | contig 11649 bp, 16 predicted proteins | sample MGYA00564485_ERZ1463036 | MGnify/ENA primary metagenome ERZ1463036 (study PRJEB39244, sample SAMEA3635127) | Helicobacter pylori | study: EMG produced TPA metagenomics assembly of PRJEB11511 data set (Assembly of a 5300-year-old Helicobacter pylori... | reverse complement strand
AGATCTAACGGGTGACTGGAGTTCAGACGTGTGCTCTTCCGATCTCGTAGCCAGCGCTGGAGTTGCTGAATCAGATGATGCACCTCAAAGCTCTGAAGAAGAGTATGAGAACAATCTACGAGAAGGTGGCGCTTGTCCGAATCTCTCCGATGTTTTCAAAGTTCCTGAAGTTCCGTCAGCTACTGATTCTGTAGTAGTTCGCGACAAATATACCCCAGTTTTCCTATCAGAGAATGCTATCACTTTGACCGATAAGGTTCAACTGGTGATTCGTTTCTATGGCGAACCGGGTGAGATTCACAAGAACTATGATTATATTCATTGTCAAAATGTATATGATTATAATACTGGAGTTGTTCATCTTCTACCAGAAGCAATGGAAGCTATTCTGAGTAAGAATTTGCTATATACAGGTTCGTTGTATCCGATCTGTAGTTTGTTCCGCATGCGTAAATTCTTGGATCGCGGTTGGCGTATTTCGGCTGGCGAGATTGTTAAGATGTCATTCCAAATCTCCAAACTCGACTTGAGCGATCTAAAAGTTCTCAAAGAACAGTTGACCGGATGCGATATGATTTATATGGCGAGTCTGATCTCAGCATTACATACTTGGAGTGATGAAAATCCTGGTATCGAACTAGATAACACCTATATGATGGGTATTATCGACAAAGTATTTAATCAATAAGGAGAAAAATGCCACTTTACGAATATGTGTGTGGTTCATGTGATCATCAATTTAGTGATGTATTGAAGGTTGATGATCGCAAGAAACCGTGTGATGAAGACTGTCCGAACTGTGATTCAAAGGGTCATATTTCGATGAAAGTCTCATCAGCCCGTATTGTATCCGGGGTAGGAACGATGCAAAGTAGGACTCCAAGCGATTTTCGTGATCGTCTGAAAGAGATTAAAAAAATGTCTGGTGTTGATTGTACGATTGAGACTTAAAAATGCATGATATTATTTTGTGGGGTACGGTGATCGGTCTTTGGACTATAGGTATTGTTGGATATATTTTCTGGCCTTGGAAAAATGATGAATGATGTCCGAGAACGATTAGAAAGCGGTAAGCCGGTTCCAATTCAAGAAGTTCTGATGTCAAATCACACTGAGTCCAAAGAAGCTATCGGAAGTATGATGGCTGATCTAAAGTCTGGTATTGCTAGTATGTGCGCTTGTATGGGGCCGATGTACGGCGAACCTCATTGTCCTTGTCAAATGCAACGTCTAGGTATTCCGATGGATGGCCCAATCAGGAAAGCCGCAGAGGCTGAATCTAAGAAACAATGGGAAGCATCGTTTGCTCCAGGCGGTTTCTTTTATGAACTAAATAGGAAAGCGGTTAAGTATGCGAACTGAAGAAGAAACTCAACAACTGAGAAATTCGACAGTGTTAAATCGTCTTCTAAAGATGAACGAAGACCCAGATTGGGTTGATACTATTGCCGACGCCTTAGACATTGGTCTTGAGGAAGTGGCTAATGATGATGCGTTCGGAACAGAGCGTCAAATGGATCCTCGTGGTGATGGTCGTGGCGATGATTGTTTTCGCTCTATGTATGACGTAGAAGGAATTGATTAATGAATATTAGTCTTGATTTTGATGAGACTTATACTCGTGACCCGGAATCTTGGAATAAATTTATTTTCCTTTTCCGGGCCGCAGGTCATAAGATATTTTGTGTCACGTATCGTTATCCTTCAGAGGGTAAACAGGTAATTGATGCATTAGGTAGTTCGGTGGATGGGATTTATTTTACTTCCCGCCAACAGAAAAGTCCATACATGTACCGTCAAGGGATTCGCATTGACGTATGGATTGATGATATGCCTTTCCTGATTCCAGGTGATGGCACTGAGATTGAATTGTAAGTAATAGTTTTAATAGAAGAAGTTTAAGAAATATGATGATTGAAGAAAAACCTCCGGTGGACGGAATTCAAATTACCCCAAATGAATTTTCGATGGAGGTTGAACGTAGAACTTGGGAAGATAAGGATGAAGATTCATATCTATACCATGCAGCAAAATATATCGAAGAATTAAGTCTTGACGCTGATGAAGGAAAGAAGTTGATTAGCCCATCGCTCATGGATAAGATTCGCAATGAAGCACTACATAACCGTATGCTGAAAGAGCGTCCAACGACCTCTTCGCTTTTAGACTTCTAAAACTCATCTAAATATCTATATATGATGGGATGAAATGTCAGATGCATACCTATTATCAACTCCCAAGAAAGAATGACGCCAAAATATGAAAATAAATTAATTTAAAGGAAATACCCAATGGTCGATTTTAACGCCCTACGTGCCCGTAAAGGTACCAACTTCTCAGCCCTAACCGCTAAACTAGATGCAACCGGACAAACCGGTGGTTTCAAAAAAGATGAGCGTATTTGGAAACCAGCTGCAAATAAAGATAATATTTCTTCAAATATTGTTCGCCTGCTGCCTATTCCATATGTCGATGAAGTTGCTGTATCAGAAGGCAAACTAAAGGACACCGATCTAACACCAATGGCAACTATCATCAAGCATTCCTTCCAAGGTTCGAACGGTTGGTATATTGAGAATAGCCTACGCACATTTGGTGAGCAATGCCCAGTATATGCAAAAGATGGTCCACTATGGGGCATCCAAAAAGCAAATGGTGATGAAATTCTGAAAACTGCGCTTAAAAAACGTCTACCTTCAACGATCTATTATGCTAACGTTTATATCATCAAAGATGGTACGAACCCAGCCAACAACGGCAAGGTAATGATCTGGGAATTTGGTCAGAAAGTACGCGATCTAATCGAAACGGCCAATAAGCCTAAGTTTGATACGGATACGCCGTTTGACCCATTCGATATGTTCGATGGTGCAAATATGATTCTGAATCTGACCTACACCAAGAAAAAGATTGGCGAGAAAGAATTCAACGTAGCTGACTTCTCAACTGCAAAATGGGCGCCACAAGCCCCACTAGCCGATGGTAACGAGGCTGAAATGGAACGCATTTGGAAAGAATCGCATTCCATCGCTGAATTCTATAACCGCAAGCATTTCAAGACATTTGAAGAACTGACCGCCAAGTATGAAAAAGTAATGGGCGCAAAAGGTGGAACTGGTTCGCCAGCAAAACCTAAGTCAGCTGAAGATATGCTCAAAGAAATGACTTCAGGAACGACAGAAGTAAAAGCAGCTGAAATTCCTTCAACTCCAGCACCATCAGTGGGTAAAACCGCAGATGCACCAGCAGTTGATGATGATATGGCAGCGTTTGAAGCTCTGATGGCAGGCGCATAATAAACAACTCCGAGTTCCTTAATTGGTTCTCGGAGTTTTTTATTAACCTTTACTTTTATATGTAAATCGGGTATAATATAATTTTATGGAGGACATATGAACACTAATCCAGTAATTAAATTGACCATGGTCAGTGTAACTTTTAATGGTAAACGCAAAACTCGTTTCATCAATGCGTTGTATATGGATGGTAAACCTCAACTTCCATATGAAACTATCGGGCTTATGTTCGATATCCCACGAGGTAGAACATTTACAATAGGATAAACATGCTAATTGCAGTGGATGTGGATTTAACAGTTGTCGATACATTAACCCCTTGGTTGGTTGAATTCCAAATGGTTACTGGCGGTAGAAGAGTATTGAATTCAGATCGTAATTATAGTCTTGAGCCTGAGATGCATCGAATTATGGCTGAGGTTGGACTAACGACTGATGTTTATAGGCCGATGGATTTTTGGGATAGAAGTGATCTATATGATAATGTAAACCCACTACCAATGGCCCGACAGGTATTACATCGGTTGAATAGTGAGGGTCATGATATCGTTTTCGTTAGTTCTTGTATCTCAGGACACATTGAATCTAAGAAACGTTTTCTAGACAAAAATTTCTGCTATCACGCCGGATTTGTTGATACAGTAGATAAGCATTGGGTTGATTACGATGTGCTGATTGACGACCGAATTAAACATATGTCGTTGGGACATAAACATCGACCAAATGCAAAGCATATTTTGTTCACTGGGGTTCGTGAAGACGGAATGCCTGAACAGAACAAAGATTACATTAAAGCAGCAACTTGGAGTGAAGTTTCTCGTATCCTAAATTAATTTTTTAGGCTAAGAGAGTTATTATGTTACACAGATCAAGAGATACAATGTATTGTGGCGTCCGAGAGGATGTTATTAAGAATGCTAAACCAAAATTAAATGAGGACATCCTTGAAATTCTTCACGAATTTATTAATGATCGGTATGAGATTCACAAAAAGAAAGATGTTGAGCGGCTACCTGCTCCTTGGACGGATAATCCAATATTCCTGCAGGTAAAGTTTACAAACGTCAGGCGAGAGCATGACCGGGAATCTTTGAACGTCATTAATAATATTGCAACTAATACTAATTTGAGTCTGAAGGATAGATTCTTTAATATTATCGTTATGCGGCTTTGGAATAAGTATGAATCATTCAAAATCGCTACGGGTAATAAATTATTGAAGTTCCCTCTATCGGATGATGATTTTTATAATTGTGTCGGACGCATTAATGATAATGTTGATCATACTTGGTGGAGTAATGCATACTACACTTGTCCAGTAAGAAGTTGGATGGAACGGATTCACTTTAAAGGTGAGGTTTCATCAGAGCAGTTGAATTACTCTGCCGCCCCTATATATTTTGCTAAGTTCGCCTTAACTGACGAGCTATGGGAAAAGATTGAGGCGGTAGACACCCCTCAAGACTTATTTGCGCTTCTAACATCCATTCCTTGGATGGGCGATTTCCTCGTATACCAATGGTTTGTAGATTTTACTTATTGTCCAGATTATTGGTTCAGTGAGAATGAGTTCACCGTTTCCGGCCCCGGTTGTACCAAAGGCCTGGATTTGCTATTTGAAGACCGTGATGGAATGACGCATGAAGAATGTCTATTTTGGGTTAGGGATAATCAAAATGTGATGTTTGGTAAGTTTGGATATGACCCGGTAAAGTTATTTGATGACTTACCGATGCACGATAGATTCATCAATATTATGTCTGCTGAGAATCTATTTTGTGAAGTACAGAAGTTTAAGAAGTGCAAACAAGCCATCGTTGATGGTAAGAAGCCTAGAGGAAAATCTGGGTATAATGGGTTAGGGATAGTCAAGAAGGTTAAACCCAAAAAGATTATCTCTGCCACAACTAACATTTTAGATATGATTTAATGGGTCACTACGATACAAATTATGAAATTGATGCTGAGCACGCCCGAGTGCGTCAGCTAGCAAGACTTGATAAAGAGTTCAAAGAGAAGATTGAACGTATTCATCAACACAAATTCTTCGATGCTGAAGAAAAGATGATCTTAGAGTTAATCGCAAGAGCGCAAAGGGCGGGTTTGATTAATGGCACGTAAAACGTTTCAAGAGTATTTCGCGGTAATGGATAGTGAGACATTAGGTTCAGTTGATGACTCAGTTATCCTATCCGCTGGTTTCACGGTTTCAAAATACACAGATGGTCATCTTTCATTTGACGACCTAGTAAAGAATGGACTGTATCGTAAGTTTAACATCAAGGAACAATTATCCAAAGGTCGTAAGACTCAGAAGAGAGTTATTGGTTGGTGGTATGATCAAGACGCAAAAGCTAGGTCAGTTTTAGTCCCTCAACCTGATGATACGTCATTATATGACTTCCCAGCTGAGTTGGAAGCATATTTCAAAACTTTAGGTTTAAATATGAAGGACGTGGATTTCTATGATCGCAAGTCATTCGATCTTAGTAAGCTTCAATATCTTTATGAAGAAGATTTGGGACGAGATATCCCTTGGTCTCCAACTAACGATTTTGAAGTAGGAACTGCATTCCGGTTTATGGGTTATGACCGTTATGCGGGTATTCAAGTTAAAGATATTCCTGGTGCAACTTATCACCATGCGCTACACGATGCGGCGGTTGATCACATTCGCCTTTTAAAAGTCTTTAATGCTAAGGATTAAAATGAAGTATATCAAAACTAAATTTGTATTTGCCCACCAACAGGCGTCCGATATCTATGGTCAACTGAGTTATTGTACTCGATTGAAAGTAGGTGCTATGATCGTCAAGGGTGATACTCCAATCGCCATCGGTTATAATGGTATGCCAAGTGGTGAGCCTAATGTATGTGAACTGGCTGATGGAACAACTGACCCTCGCGTTCGTCACGCAGAAGTAAATGCACTTCGCAAACTAATCAAATCTAATGAGACCTCAGAAGACGCGATCATGTTTGTAACCCACGCACCTTGTCAACAGTGTGCAATTGATATCTATGAGTCGGGTATTCGTATTGTGTTCTTCAAGACCGAATACCGCGACACCAAAGGTATTTATGACCTTCTACAAAAAGGTGTGAAAGTTTATCAAGTTGATGTCGAGAATCAGGTTATTTTTGAGTTCACCCCTTTCGGGCGACTATCATCCCCGGTTCCCCTCGATGACCCTATCGGGTTTTAATCCTAGCTGATAGGAAATTACCTACATCGATATTAAAGTGGACGTACCCACCTTAAAAATGGTTTAATCGACATTTCGGAATGATAAAAGCCGACTAGATTTTATTTCTAGTCGGCTTTTTAACGTCTACGCTAAATAATCCTATAAGATTCATTCTAAAGGATAGCAATATGACGATATTACGAGATTTCCGTGATGGAAATAAAGATTTGATCATGATGTTCAAGGGTACGGATAAAACCCACATTTTCAATTATGTTGAGGATAGTGGATCAGTATTCATTTGGAATAAATATAATGTGGTTTGTGAAGGTCGATTAGCATCGGCTAGTGAGGCACCGGACTTCACATTTGGGGTAACTCAAGTTGAGGTTGACGATGAACAGAGATTTATGATCCTATTCCCGGCGGATAAGATTACTTCAATCCTAAGAGAAAGTAAAGTGTACTGGCGAGTATTAGCCACCGATAAAATTACTCTGATGACCAAGGTGATTAATTACGGTGAAATACTGATGAAGGGAATCTAATGATAGCATCAAGTTTATTTCTACAAGGTATTGTAGAAGATGTCATGGACCCACTTCAATTAGGAAGAGTAAGGGTTAGATGGGTTGGTATTCATCGGGCTAGTCTATCTCAACTTCCCGTATCAAGTCTACCATGGAGTAATGTCCTGAGTAATGTCAACTCGGCTTCAATTTCTGGTGTGGGTACATCGCCAGTCGGGCTAGTGTGTGGTACTATGGTATTTGGTATGCCTCTTGATGATGGTATGCAGGAATTTTTGATATTAGGTACACTACCCGGTAATCGAGAAGTATATATCAATAGTACATACGGATTCAATGACCCTAATGGGGTATATCCAACTCCTGGGGTTAAAGGGGATATTAGTAAATTGGCTGGGGGTAATGCTGACGCGGGTACGGATAATGTCGTGAATAACGATATGATATCATCAACTATTCCAGGTGCGACTGATCCAACTATTCCCGAAAAGAAACTTGATCCAGAAGCATATAAGGATACACCTTGGATGCCATTTGCTATAGGTGAGTTGGGGATCAATGAAGCCGATAATGTAGCTAGAATTAAAGAATACCATACAATTGGCGGTGGGTATATGCAAGAGCCTACGGTGTCTTGGTGTGCTTCGTTTATCGGTTGGTGTTTAGATAAAGCTAGTATCAAGGGAACCCGTTCTGCATCATCTAGATCATATTTGACGTATGGTGAATCAGTAGGTAAGACAAAAGTTCCCTACGGTGCTATTGCTGTATATGGAGTACCTAATTCTGGTAAGGGTCATGTGACCTTTGTTGTTGAAGATAAGGGTGATTCTCTAGTATGCGTCGGGGGTAATCAATCTGATAAATCTAAGCGATCTGGTGGTATTGTTTCTAAAACTACCATACCAAAAAATAGTTCATCGTTAGTCCTGTTGGACTGTCGTATGCCAACCAATCTGCAGGGGAAATAATGAGTACATATAAAGACCTTGATCTTACCTTTTCCCCTCATCCGATCACGGGCGATATAGTTGTGAAAAGGGATGCTTCAGCGGTAATACAATCAATAAAGAATTTAATACAAACTGCCCCAGGCGAAATTCTCTGGGAACCTAACATTGGGGGCGGAATCGGTAAGGCTATGTTTGAGCCCAACGATATGATGTTTAAGATGCAACTGTATGACAAGATAACTACGACTATAAATATGTTTGAGCCCAGAGCCGAAATAGCCGATTTAGTAATCGAAAGATTTGAAAACGGGCAAGGAATAACCATTTCATTGAAGTTTTATATACTTAATGACCCAGACCCAATAACTGTAACTGTTCCGATCAAACGGATTAGATAAAGGAAAGATATGATTTTTAAACAAGGACAATTGGTAGCAATCTTGGGGTGTTCCCAAGCGCTAGAATCCAAATACCTAGACCCAATCAACGCTGCTTGTACTAAGTTCAACATCAATACGATGTTACGTCTAGCAGCTTTCATCGCTCAAGTGGGTCATGAAAGCGGTCGTCTAGCAACTACAATAGAGAATTTGAATTATTCGGCTGATGGTCTAGTTAAAACTTGGCCTAGTCGTTTCACTGCCGCAACAGCGGCTGCTTCTGCTCGTCAACCTCAAAAGATCGCTAATATTGTTTACGCATCACGTATGGGTAACGGTAATGAGGCTTCGGGTGATGGTTGGAAATATCGCGGTCGTGGTCTTATCCAAGTAACTGGTAAGTCAAACTATGACGCATACTCACAAGCATCCGGTTTTAATGCAATTGGAAATCCTGACGCCCTAGCTGAAGCTGTTCACGCATCTATGAGTGCGGGTTGGTTCTGGGATTCTAAAGGATTGAATGCTTACGCAGATCGTAGCGATTTTACTTCAATCACCAAACGTATCAACGGCGGTACTAACGGACAAGCGGATCGTGAACTACTATACAAGAAGGCAATCATTGTATTGTCTGGAGGTGTGCCCCCAAAGGATGATGTTGTCGATAAAGCCCCGCTGCCAGTACCGCCAGCTGGAGCACCAACGACACCAGTAAGTACCGATAAAACCCCAGGTGCGCAGAACTCCTCAATTGTGGAGCCTCGCGCTGCTCAAGGTTCGGATTCTAAATCAAAATACCCTTGGAACTTCGTTAATGTCTCGCGTTCAGGGCATATTTCAGAAGTTGATGATACTCCTGGGTATGAACGCTTAAATATGACCCATAGGACTGGTTCCTATTGGGAAATAGATAATACTGGTACCTATACCACAAAATCCATCTTAGACGCCTATAAGTTGACTAAGTATGATTCTTATGACTATGTTGGTGGTAATTATACCCAACAAGTTAAGGGTCAAAGCTATGTCCAATCTAATGGTGATATGGTCATCAAATGTGGTGGAGTGATTTATTATACTACCAATAAAGTTCAGATGAACGTTGGTATGCTAGCAGTGTCGGGTGAGATTAATGCGCCTAACATCAACGCGACCATATTCTCTGGTTTGGGTGGTATGGCTTTTGGTGATATGTTAGCTAAAGAAGCTATGGTTGCTTATGACATCAAAAAGGGTAAAGCCCCGATGTTGGGTCAATCATTAGGTTTCAAATCGGCACCAGGCGCATCCGAATCTGGAAGTGCTGATGACTTGATGCCTAATAAACTAGATAAACAATCACCTAGCGGTACTCCTTGGATTACGAACGGTATTAGCACCGCAGCTGGAGTTGTTACTGTGGCGGCTATGGCTGCTGGTATTGCTGATCTATTTAAGAAAGATACCCCAAGCAAAGAGTTAGAAAACGCATTGAAGAGTGCAGCTGACGATATTGATAAGGCGGCTGCACAATCGGCTAAAGAAACTCCTGTGTTTGTCAAACATGTTACTTTTGCACAACCTACTCTGGTTAGTCAATCAACTGTATTAGATAAACCTGATCCGTCTTTATATGTAAACAATATCCATACCATTGTTAGTTCAACAGGTAAGGGTAGACTACATATGAGTAATGGTATTGATTGGATTCCTATTGGTGACGCAGCTGCAGCTGATCATGATTATACTGACGATCAAATTGCTATTGTGATTGATAAGATCAATCAGAATGAAGTTAGTACAACTAATAAAATCTTAGCTGAAGCTCAAGAACGTGCGGCTGCTGTCTTGAATGAAGCAACACTACGTCAAGCCGCATTAGAAGAGGAAGCAAGAGCACGTCAACAACAAATCACTAGCGGCTTATTGGCTGAGGCTACTGCACGTGGTGCAGCTATTCAAGCTGAATCCGTAATTCGTCAAGGCGAAGATGAATCGCTTGCTAATCGTATTCTTGAATTGACTGCATCCTCTTCGGCTGAAATCGCTGCGGCAATTGCAGAAGAAAGACAAGCTCGCACTACGGCTATTGAGGCGGAAGCATTCTTGCGTCTACAATTAGCCGCTAAAGTTGATCAGAATACTGCTTCGATCACAGAAGAAACGATAACTCGATCAACCGAGACTTCGGCATTATCCACCCGCATCACAAACTATATTGCTTCTAATGATGCAAATATCGCCTCATTCAAGACTGAAATTAATGTTAAGGTAGACGATCAAGGTAATGCACTATCGACTAGAATTGATGCACAACAGGCGGCTAATGCGGCTAATGCGGCTGCTATTATTTCTGAGTCAACTTCCAGAGTAACTGCTGATGGAGCATTATCAACTCGTATCGATACTGTGTTTGCATCGACCGAAAGTAACCGAGTAGCTATTCAAACTGAGACTACGGCTAGAACAACAGCCGATACTGCTCTAGGTCAAAGAATTGATACTCTTACTGCAACTGTTACTGGCGGATTGATAGCTGGGGTGAATATTTTAGGTAATTCTGGATTTATCGTAGGCGGCGGAACAGATGGCGCGTCGCCTACAGTCCCATTATATTGGGGAGCTACTGGGGCATATGGTTTGACCACTTCGGCATTATTCGATGGCGGGCCTGATGGTTATAAATTTGCTAGAGTTACTTTTTCTGCGGCTTCGGTTGTTAATAATATACGTAATGGCTTGTTTAGTGTTAATTATGCCGAAACTATAGTAAGACAAAATACTGATTATATATTCGCTGCTAGGGTTAGAGCAAATAGTGATAGTATGGTTGGTCGTCAAATTACTCTGGTTAATACCAATAACCCATTCACAGCCACTATTATTTCTCAACCAGTTCTTACTAAGAATTGGCAGTGGTTAATCGTTAAATGTAGATGGGCTAATAATGTTGCAGATCGCAATTTCTACATAACTACAGTACTTGGCGATAGTAATCCAATTGGAACGCATACTTATGATGTAGCAACTCCAATTGTACACGAAGGTTCGGTATTCTTAGGTTTCAATTTAGGTACTGATCAACGTATCCTAATCAATACTGCTACAATTTCAACCGAACAAACTGTTCGTGCCGCAGCGGATAGCGCATTATCTAGTCGCGTTGATGTGGTTTCTTCTCAGACAGCCGCTGCAGCGACGACGGCGAATTGGGATGGCGTTTCTGGTAAACCATTAGATACTACAAACCTAGTATTAACGCCTAATTTTGAAGGAGATCGGAAGAGCACACGTCTGAACTCCAGTCACCCGTTAGATCT
>ERZ1463036.267-NODE-267-length-11672-cov-94.383748_pt1 | contig 11672 bp, 9 predicted proteins | sample MGYA00564485_ERZ1463036 | MGnify/ENA primary metagenome ERZ1463036 (study PRJEB39244, sample SAMEA3635127) | Helicobacter pylori | study: EMG produced TPA metagenomics assembly of PRJEB11511 data set (Assembly of a 5300-year-old Helicobacter pylori... | reverse complement strand
ATTAAAGCGTAGTTGGGTGTCAAAAAAATAATAAAAACAATAAAATAAACACTTAGTCTATGGATGAAATTAGTTGTGGAATAAAAAAATAGAGAGGAGCTTGTTAAAAAAGTGATAAAAAATGCTATAGCATATATTACAAGAAAAAAAAATAGAACGTTTATTATCTTTGTTATTTTAACAATAGTTTTTTCTTGCTTATATTCATGTTTAAGTATAATGAAATCAAGTGCTAGCTTAGAAAAGTCTTTATATAAGATTTCTAATTCTTCTTTGTCAATAACAAAAAAAGATGGTGGTTATTTTGATATTAACCAATTTAAGGATATAGAAAAAATAAAAGAAGTTGAAGAGACCATTTTTCAATATAATGGATTGGCAAAATCCATAAAAGCTAAAGTTGTTGGTGGAGAGCAAAAAATAGAGAGAGATAATTTGCCTGATGAATTTAAAAATATTCTTTCTCTAGAAGCTACAAATAAAACTAAAAGAAACATTTTATTTAACAGTGGAGTATTTACCATTAAAGATGGTAGAAATATTGAAGAAAATGATAGAAGAAAAATTCTTGTACATGAAGATTTTGCAAAAAAAAATAATTTAAAGTTAAATGATGAAATTAGCCTTGAATTGATTGAAATGGAGAACAAGGTGCAAAAAAAAGAATTTAAATTTGAAATTATAGGGATTTTCTCTGGAAAAAAACAGGAAAAATATACAGGATTATCTTCTGATTTCAGTGAAAACATGGTCTTTGTTGATTATGCTACAAGTCAAGAGGCATTAAACAGGGCAGAAAATAATAAAATTGCAAATAAAATTTTGATATTCTCAAGCAGTGAGGAGTCCACAAATTTAGCTTTAAAAAAAATAAAAGAGCTTAAAATTGATTGGTCAAAGTATTCAATTGAGAAAGATACTAATGCATTTGAAGAATCATTAGAATCTGTAAGTGGGATAAAACACATTATAAAAATAATGACTTATTCTATTATGTTAGGTGGGATAGTGGTTCTTTCATTAATATTAATTTTATGGTTAAGAGAGAGAATTTACGAAATAGGAATATTATTATCAATTGGAATAAGTAAGATAAAAATTGTAATTCAATTTATTTTGGAATTGATATTTATATCTCTACCATCCATAATGTCAACTTTAGTGTTAGGTAATTTATTATTAAGACAAATTTTAGATGGGTTTATCAGATCTGATAACTCAATGATTGTTAGCAATAGTTTACTTAATAATAGCAATTCTATATTAAATTTGGGAACTTTAATACAAAGTTATTTCATATTAATAAGTATTATTATTTTATCAGTAATTGTTGCTTCTTCAATGATATTAGTAAAGAAGCCAAAAGAAATATTATCAAAAATAAGTTAGGAGGATATAATGGATATATTAGAAATTAAAAATTTATCATATAGTTACACAAACTCTAGAGAGGAGATTTTATCATCAGTAAATCAAAAATTTGAACTTGGAAAGTTTTATGCAATAATAGGTAAATCAGGAACAGGAAAATCTACTCTACTTTCTTTATTAGCTGGGTTGGATAAACCTCAAACTGGACAAGTTTTGTTTAAAAATGAAAATATAGATAAAAAAGGATATAGTAATCATAGGAAAAATAATATATCTTTAGTATTTCAAAACTATAATTTAATAGATTATTTATCTCCAATTGAAAATATTAGATTGGTAAATAAAAAAGCATCAGAAAATATTCTAATCGAATTAGGACTTGATGAAAAACAGATAAAAAGAAATGTAATGAAATTATCAGGAGGACAACAACAAAGAGTTGCTATAGCAAGAGCTTTAGTATCGAAAGCACCTATAATTTTAGCAGACGAACCTACAGGTAATCTTGATAGTGTTACTGCTGGGGAAATAATAGATATATTAAAGACGTTAGCTAAAGAGAGAAATAAATGTGTGATAGTTGTAACACACAGTAAAGAGGTTGCAGAGGCCGCAGACATTATTTTAGAGTTGAGTGGTAAAAAACTAAAAAAAGTAAGTAAAATTAACTCGGAGGTACAGTAATGATAAAAAACGCTTTTGCATATGTAACTAGAAAAAGTTTAAAGTCAGTAATAATATTATTAGTTGTTTTAGCTATGTCAGCCCTTAGTCTGATTAGTTTATCTATTAAAGATGCTACAAATAGAGCTTCTGAGGAAACTTTTGGTAATATAACAAGTAGCTTTTCTATGGAAATAAATAGACAAGTAAATCCTGGTACACCTAGGGGAGGAGGTAATGTAAAAGGAGAAGATATTAAAAAAATATCCGAAAATAAAAACATATATTCTTATGTTAAAAGGATAAATAGTGTAGCTGATTTAATTGATCATGACATTGTAGAAACAAAAGAAACACTTGCAAATCAATCACCTGAGAGATCAAAAAACTTTAAAAGAACGGTTATGCTAACGGGAGTTAATGAATCATCAAAAGAAAACAAATTTGTATCGGGAGCATATAAATTAATTGAAGGTAAACATTTAGAAAATCAGGATAAAAATAAAGTTTTAATGCACAAAGATTTAGCAAAAAAAAATAATCTAAAAGTTGGGGATAAAATAAAAATAAAATCTAATTTATTTGATGCTGATAATGAGAAAGGTGCAAATGAAACGGTAGAAGTAGAAATAAAAGGTCTATTTGATGGACATAATAATGGTGTTGTAAGTGTGCCACAAGAACTTTATGAAAATACTCTAATAACTGATATTAATACAGCTGCTAAAGTTTACGGAAACACAGAAGATACAGCAGCATATCAAGATGCGACTTTTTTTGTAAAAGGTGATAAGAATTTAGAAAAGGTAATAAAAGATATAGGAAAACTTGATATAAATTGGAGAGAATATAATTTGATTAAAAGTTCATCAAATTACCCTGCATTGCAACAGTCTATATCAGGTATATATTCAATAGCTAATAAGTTATTTGCTGGATCTTTGATATTTGCAGGTGTTGTAGTTTCATTATTGTTATTTTTATGGATAAATGCTAGAAAAAAAGAGATAGCAGTTTTATTATCTTTAGGAATTTCAAAATCAACAATTTTTGGACAATTCTTAATAGAGCTGATTTTTATATCAATACCAGCATTTATAGGCTCTTATTTCTTAGCAAGTTATACAGGTGATAAACTTGGGAATAATATATTAAATAGAGTAACTGGTGATATAGCTAAAAAAATAGCAAAACAATCATTATCGAGCCAGCTTGGTGGAGGGGCTGAAGTTGATGGATTTAATAAAACTTTAACAAGTTTAGATATTAATATATTACCAAAGTCTATGGTGTATGTAATTCTATTCATGAGTTTAGTGCTTATTATATCTTTGATTATTTCATCATATAGTATTTTAAAGAAAAATCCAAAAGAACTATTAATTGATAATGATTAAAATAGTCGGTACCATTTGGTACCGATACTTTTTTAACTATTTAAAAAAATTAAATAAGATACAAATCGTAAAAAATAGCTAAAGAAAATATATGGTATATTATATAGTATAATGAAATAAATTTAAAAAGGAGGTAGCTATGAAAATATTAATTGTTGAAGATGATAAAATAATAAGAGAAGGAATAAGTGAGTATCTATCAGAATTTGGTTATATTATTATTGAGGCTAAAGACGGCAGAGAAGCTCTATCTAAATTTAATAATGATATAAATTTGATCATTTTAGATATTCAGATCCCTTATATAAATGGGCTAGATGTGTTAAAAGAAATTAGGAAGAAAAGTAAGTTACCAATTTTAATACTAACAGCATTTAGTGATGAAGAATATAAGATTGATGCATTCACTAATTTTGCAGATGGCTATGTTGAAAAGCCTTTTTCTTTACCTGTATTAAAGGCTAGAATTGATTCTTTAATTAAAAAGAACTTTGGACAGATAGAGAAGTTCGAATATAAAAATATAGATGTTAATTTTAACAGTTACACTGTAAAAATAAATGGTGAGAATATATATATATATGCAAAAGAGTTAGAAATATTAAAATACTTAGTAGATAATGAAGGACAAGTATTAACGAGAATGCAAATAATTGATAACGTTTGGAAGGAAACAGAAGAAATTCCCTATGATCGTGTGATAGATGTATATATAAAAGAGCTAAGAAAAAAATTGAAATTAGATTGCATTACTACCATTAGGAATGTAGGATATAAACTGGAGAGAAAATGAAAGATTTAAAAATATTTCCTAAAATTTTTATACAAACATTCTCTGTTACTGGAATAATAATTATACTAATGCATTTGTTAATATTCTTAATTTTCCCTAGGACATATTTAGATACCAGAAAAGCAGAAATTTATAATAAGGCAAATGAAATTTCTAGGAATATGAATGGAAAAGAATTAAATTACATAGAGCAAACTTTAGATTTTTATTCTAATACAGGTGAGATAAAGGCATTTATAAAAGATGTGAACGACAATAATGAAGTAAAAATAAAAAAACAAGTGAATATTAATTTAGAAAGCAACAATAATTCTTTGATAATTGAAGAAAGGGAAATAACGATTAATAATGGTAAAAAAATATATCTACAATTTGTTTCTACAGCTGATATGCAAAAAGATGCAAAAAATTTAAGTCTTAAATTTTTACCATATTCATTATTAATATCACTTTTATTTTCATCAATCATTTCTTTAGCTTATGCTAAGTCAATAAAGAATAACATACAGGAAATAAAAAATGTTACAGATAAAATGATGAAACTTGATAAAAAAGCACGTTTAAAGCTTGACTCTAATGATGAAGTTGGACAATTAAAAGAACAAATTAATGATTTATATACTACATTATTAAGAACAATTGATGATTTGAAATTTAAGAACAAAGAAATATTAAAACTGGAAAAGTTAAAATATAATTTTTTTAAAGGAGCATCTCATGAACTTAAAACTCCTCTTGCTAGTCTTAAAATAATACTAGAGAACATGAAATATAATATTGGAAAATATAAAGAAAGAGATATTTATATTAACGAATGTATTGATATTGTTGATAGTTTAACAAAAAATATTTCTCAAATACTATCAGTTCATTCCATAGAAAACTTGAATAATGATGAAGAATATTTAAAAATAAATGATGTATTAGAAGGCGTATTAAAAAAGTATGAAGTATTAGTAAATCAAAAGAATATAACTATAAATAACTATATATTAGATGAGAATATTTATATAGGAAAAACGGCTTTAAATATCATTCTATCTAATTTGATTAGTAATGCAGTAAAATATACTGATGCAAATGGTATTATTAATATCGGATTAGATAGAGATTGGTTATACATTGAAAATTCATATGGAGATAATAAAGTTTCTGATATAGATAAATTATTTGAGTTTAAGTTTGATTTGAATAAGGAAAATAGTAATGGATTAGGGTTATATATTGTAAGCAATCTTTTGAATAACTATAATAAAAAATTTAAAGTATTACAAAATAGAGAGTATTTTGTATTTAAAATAAAATTATCTTCTTAAACAATAACAAATTATATAAAACATGGTAGGACTTTATCTACTTGTGGAGTATTGTTACTTATAATATTACCTCTATACTAAAAGAAATTTTGATTTTATAGATACTGACAAATAAAGGGGATAAGAAAGTGGATGATAAACAAGAATAAATAAAACAGATATTACAATCTGTTCTGTAAAACAAGTAGTGATAATGATACTTCAATAGTTTAATTTGTGCTATTTTTAATTATTAAGAAGCATTAAAGATTCTTTTATTTAATTATGAAGTAAAGGAATCTTTAATGCTAATATTTCAAGTGTTTATAATTTATCTAAATATTACTTTTAAAAATAAAATTATAGATGCTAAACATAATATTAAACCTAATAAAGTTCCAATTTTTATAAGAGCATAAGATAAACTAGTATCTATCAATATTGGAACTAAAAAAACTAAAAGTGAAGTGATTGGAAGACTTTGGTTTAAGTAAGTAATAATGATTTTTTTCCCTAAAAAGTAGTAACTTATACTAAGTATTAATAATTATATTTGTTTATTCCATAACGCTTTATTTTATTATATAGAGCATTTCTACTAATACCAAGAGCATTAGAAGCTTTAGTTATGTTTCCATCAAAGGTACATAAAGCTTTTTCTATAGCTTCTTTTTCTAAAATTATTAGAGGTTTAATTGAATTTTCATTATAACTTTCAGGTAAATCTAATGAATTCGGGTTAATAGGATTACCTAAGTTATCTGTTTTAAGACAATGACATTCATCAAAATTAATTTCATAAGAAGTAGAACCATTTAGATTAACTATATTTTCAACACAATTTTCAAGTTCTCTTATATTACCAGGCCAACAATAAGAAATCATCTTTTTATAGAGTTTTTGATTTATATTAGGAATACCTTTGTGCAATTTTTGGCTTTTTATATTTAAAAAATAGTTTATTAAAATAGGAACATCTCCTAATCTATCCTTTAAAGGAGGAAGATGAAGTGGCATTACGTTTAATCTATAGTATAAATCTTCTCTGAAAGTTCCTTTTTTTATTTCTTCTTTTAAATTTTTATTTGTAGCAGCTATAATTCTTACGTTTATAGGTATTTGAGTTTTTCCACCTATTCTTGTTACTACTCCTTCTTGAATAACTCTAAGAAGTGTTACTTGCATTTCTATTGGCATTTCGCATATTTCATCTAAAAATATAGTTCCACCATCTGCTAATTCAAATTTACCTGGTTTTCCACCTTTTTTAGAACCTGTAAATGAGGCTTCTTCATAACCAAAAAGTTCACTTTCTATTAAAGTTTTAGGTATGGCACCACAATTCAATGCAATAAAAGGACCATTTGACACATTGCTAGCGTTATGTATTGATTGAGCAAGTAATTCTTTTCCACAACCACTTTCACCAGTAATAAGAACAGTTGATGGACTTTTTGAAATAAGCTCAGCATCTCTTAATACTTTTTTTAACTGTGGACTTTCACCTATTATATCATCAAATGTATAAGCAGCCTCTTGGTTAGAATATTTATTTACAGTACTTATTATCTCTTTTAAGTCTTTTAGTATTAAAAGCCAACCTACAAATATATCTCCATCATTTATAGGGCAAATATCAAGATTATATTTGTTACCATCTAAAGAAGTTACAAGTGCATCTTTTTGATTGTTCTTTTTTGAAAAGGAATTATTAATAAGCTCATTTAATTGAGGAAAAAATGAAAATATATCTATATTTTCAACTGATTTAGATTTACTATGTAAAAAAGATTCAGCTTTTTTGTTAATGAAATCTATTTTATTTTCTGGTGATATAAAAATTAATCCAAGTGGAATGTGATTTGTCAAATTTTCTAATAAAAATAATTTTTCAAAATTTATATCCATAAATACTCCTTTCTTTCAAATAATTCTTATAAAGTTATTTGAATTTTATACAATAAAAATAAATTTTAATAAATTTACTAAGCTATTATGAAGTTATCATTTGAAATTAATTTTAACATATTACTTTAAAAGATAAAATTAAAAAAACTATTGATAAAAATATGGCAAATAATAAATAAAATGGGATATCAAAAGTGTACAAAAAGATGACAGTGTTCAAAAAAGATACAAAAATATGAGCAAAATGATTACTAATAATTATAGTAAAAGTATTTTAAATAAATAAAAAATTAACAAACTCAATGTTTTCAGTAGTAAAAATATATTTGGCATGAAAATTGCTAAGATATAAAATAGTTGAAAGTTTAAAAGTGAAATTTATAACAAATAAGAAAGGAATGTAATTATGGAAGTAAACAAAAGAAAATTTCAAAAAGGTCTTATGTTTGGTATTTTAGTTGGTCTTGCTTGGGGACTTGATGGAGTATTAATGGGAAGAGTAGGTATGGATAAAATATTTACAGACAAAGCTTTTGCTTTAGCACAAGGTGTTTCAGAAATAAGTTTTGAATTCTCACCATTAGTAACTGCATTCTTCCACGAAAGTTTTTGTTTCGTTTGGGTTGCATTGGTATTAATATTTGGAAAGCAATTTAAACATGTATTCCATTTACTATTTAAAACTAAAAAAGGTAAAGCAGCAGCTTTAGCAGCTTTAGTTGGTTCACCAATAGGTATGAGTGCTTACTTATTAGGTATTAAATATGCTACAGCACCATATGCATCAAGTATTTCAGTTATTTATCCTGGAGTGGGAGCGATATTATCATATTTTATACTTAAAGAAAAATTATCACTAAGAGCAGTAATAGGTATAGCAGTTAGTTTATTAGGATCATTTATGTTGGGATTTAATCCTTCAGGTAATGTACCGCCAACTTTCTTTAAAGGTATATTATTTGCGGTAGTAGCTGTGTTTGGATGGGCTTTAGAAGGGGTTATCATAGGATTTGCTATGAAGCATATAAAAGGTGAAGATCATATACAAGCATCACCACAACAATTTTTATGTTTAAGATATTTTATTTCAATGGTTTCATATGCAGTAATAGTATTACCATTTATAGGTGGATATCCACTAGCAGGTCAAATAGTTTCAAGAGGATTAGTATTTAAATATGCAGGAATTGCCATATTAGGAGCTATAACTTATCTTTCATGGTATAAAGCTGTTGATTTAATAGGAGCAGCAATGGGGACTGCATTAAATAGTACAGCAGCATTATGGACAATAATATTCAGTGCATTATTATTTGGGGATAAAATAACTCCATCATTAGCAATATGGGGAATAGTAATAGTTTTAGGTGTTTTCATATTTGCAATAGATCCAAAGACATTAAGAAAAAAAGCTTAATTTTAAAAAAGTAAAAAACAAAATAAATAAACATAATAATTAATTTAAAATCAATAAGGGTGTAGAAGTTTAGTTTTTATTAAATTCTACCCCTTTGATTAATATATAAACATTGAAGAATTTTTAACAAAACATTATAAGATGAAAGTTAGTACGATATAGGAGGAATGGCAATGTTAAAAAAAGAAATCGTAGCTAATATGGAAAAGATAGTTGAAAATTGTATGGGGGAAGAAACAGCCGCTTGTGTTGCAACTTGTCCTATGCATACTGACGTTAAAGAATACGTTAGATTAATAAAAGAAGAAAAAGGCGAGGAAGCTATAAAAGTTATAAGAGAAAAATTATTCATACCAGGAACATTAGGAAGAATATGTGCACATCCATGTGAAAAGCAATGTAAATGGAATGAAGGAAAAAGTCCAATGGCAATAGCTTCATTAAAAAGATATGCGGCAGATAACTTTGATAAAGAAGAGAATTGGGATCTTTCAATAAAAAATAGTAATGGGAAGAAAATTGCCGTTATAGGTGCTGGCCCTTCTGGATTACAATCAGCTTTAGATTTAAGAAAAGAAGGATGCGAAGTTACAGTATTTGAAAAACTACCTGTTAGAGGTGGAATGATGAGAGTAGGTATTCCTGCTTATAGATTACCAAGATTAGGATTAGAGCATGAGATAAGTTATCTAGATAAGTTAGGGGTTAATTTTGAATTAAATTGTGAAATCGGAAAAGATAAAGAATTTAGTGATATTGTTAATGAATTTGATAGTGTGGTTGTTGCTGTTGGTAAACATCAAGGAAGAGTTGATAGAACTTTAGAAAACTTCGACGCTGAAGGTATATTTAGTGCTGCTGGATATTTAAAAGAAGCATCTTTAACTGGAAAGGTAGAAAAGGCTGGTAAAGTAGTATTAGTAGTAGGTGGCGGAGATGTTGCTATGGACTGTGCTAGAACTTCATTAAGAATAGATGGTGTTGAGAAAGTTTATTCAATATGTTTAGAAGATAGCTTTGATAATATGGCATCATCAAATCATGAAATAGAAGGTGCTATAGCAGAAGGAATAAAATTCAATCATGCTCAAGCTATAAAAAATATCCATATAGATGAAAATGGAAGAGTTTCAGGAGTAACATTAAAAAAATGTCTTTCAATGTTTGACGAGAATGGAAGATTTGCTCCAAAATTTGATGATGAAGCTACAAGTGAAATAGAAGTAGATACAATAGTATTTGCTATAGGTCAAGGTGTTGAGGGAGAATTTGCTAAAGATATATTAGTTCAAAGACCAAACACTACATTTGAATGTGATAAAGAAACATTACAATCATCTTCAAATGAGAAAGTATTCATAGCGGGAGATGCTTCAGGGGAATCAGTAATAGTTATCCAAGCTATGGCTACTGGTAGAAGAGCTGCTCAATCTGTTATAAGATTTTTAAATGGAGAAAGCTTAACAGAAGGCAGAGAGTTAAAGGATACTTGGACTTATGAAACTAAGTTACAAATGCCGACTGATTGGTCAACAATAACTGGTAAAAGAGAAGATATGGAAGAGTTAAATCCAGCAGAGAGAATAAAATCATTTGATGAAGTTGCTTTAGGATATACTAAAGAGGAAGCTTTAAGAGAAGCAGATAGATGTAGACAATGTCAATGTAAGCTTTGTATGAAGGAATGTATAATGCTTAATGACTATACAGATTGTCCAAAAGCTTTATTCAGAGAATATATAGAAAAAGGTTATGAAAACATGGATAAGATGATAGCATATTCATGTAATGAATGTAATCAATGTACATTAAAATGTCCAAAAGAGTTAGATTTAAAAGTTAACTTTAGAGCTATGAAAGAGGCTTTTTCTGAAGAAAATGGTGGATTAGCACCATTAGAAGCTTTAAAAGCAAGTGATGCTACTCAAGAAAAAGAGTGTGCAGAAGAATACTGTACAACAGTTGAAGCAGCCTCAGTTGAGGAAGTGAAAGAAGAGATGAAAGAAAAGAAAAAAGCTAAGAAAAAAACTAAGTATGTATTTGTACCAGGATGTACAGTACCAGCTTATACTCCAGGGGGAGTAGAAAGTGTTTTAAGACACTTAAAAGATTCTTTAGGAGAGGAAAATGTTGGTGCATTACTTCAATGTTGTGGTAAAGTAACTTACTTAATCGGAGAAGAAGAAAAATACGAAGAAAGAAATAAAAAGGCTATAGATATATTAGATGAGATGGGAGCAGAAGTTATAATAACTGTTTGTCCATCATGTTACAAAGTATTTAAAGAAACAGCTAAGAATCAAAGAGTTATAGCATACTGGGATTTAATGAAAGATTTAATAGGAATTCCAGCAGAGTCTAAAGGAATAGGAGAAGGTTCAGATGTTATATTTAACATACATGATTCATGTGTAACTAGAGATGTAACTTCACATCATGAGAGTGTAAGATGGATCTTAGACCAATTAGGATATAATTGGGAAGAAGTTGAAAGAAACGGTAAAAACACTAGATGTTGTGGTGTTGGGGGAATGGTATGTAGCTCAAATCCAGAATTATATGAGAGAGTATACACTAGAAGAGCTAATGATTTTAACCAAGACAACATAGTAACTTACTGTGGTTCATGTAGAGGAACTATGCAAGCTTCTGGTAAAGATGCAGTTCATATATTAGATCTTATCTTTGGATCAAAATATACTAAAGATCAAGCTAAGTCAAGAGGATATAAGACAGAAGAAGAAATGTGGGCTAATAGATTAGAAACTAAAGAAAGATTAAATAAATTTAAAAAATAGTTTTTTTAAAATATTATTATTGATTTAAAT
>ERZ1463036.266-NODE-266-length-11694-cov-8.090644_pt1 | contig 11694 bp, 12 predicted proteins | sample MGYA00564485_ERZ1463036 | MGnify/ENA primary metagenome ERZ1463036 (study PRJEB39244, sample SAMEA3635127) | Helicobacter pylori | study: EMG produced TPA metagenomics assembly of PRJEB11511 data set (Assembly of a 5300-year-old Helicobacter pylori... | reverse complement strand
CGAGATCTAACGGGTGACTGGAGTTCAGACGTGTGCTCTTCCGATCTTAATGTTACAACTTCCTCTTCCGAATCATATAGATGAAAAAAAAGTTGTTGATATGATAGAACCTTCTAAAGATATAGACTGTTTGACCTATAAATCTGTTGGAAAGTTATATCTTGGAGAAGAAACATTTCTTCCTTGTACTCCTAATTCAGTAATTACCCTTTTAAAAAGTAAAAATATTGATTTAGAAGGAAAAAGGGTTACAATATTAGGAAGAAGTAATATAGTTGGGAAACCGCTTTTACAGCTATTCTTAAAAGAAAATGCAACAGTTACTATATGTCATTCTAAAACTAAAAATTTAAAAGAAGTTTGCAAAGAAGCAGATATATTAGTAGTAGCAATAGGAAAACCAAAATTTATTACATCTGAATACATAAAAGAAGGTGCAATTGTCATTGATGTTGGGACATCATCCTTTGAAGGTAAGATAACAGGAGATGTTGATTTTAATGATGTTTCAAAAAAAGCATCATTTATAACTCCAGTACCAGGAGGGGTTGGTGCACTTACAACTACACTTTTAATTAATAATGTTTGTGAGGCAATAATAAAAGATGAGAATTAAAGTTTTAGAGGTTTCAGAGGTTAATAATTATATAAAGAAAATCATAGACAATGATTTTATATTAAACAATCTCTCTGTAAAAGGAGAGATTTCTAATTTAAAGTATCATTCTAGTGGACATATATATTTTTCATTAAAAGATAATAATGGTAAAATAAATTGTATTATGTTTAGAGGTGATACTTTAAATTTAAATTTTGAATTAAAAGAAGGTATGGAAGTAATTGTTAGAGCAAGAGCTTCTGTATATCCTGTAAGTGGAAGTCTTCAATTATATTGTAGAGAAATCGAAGAAAGTGGAATTGGAGATCTTCACATAAAATTTGAAAAATTAAAAGAAAAACTTTTAAAAGAAGGTATTTTTGATGAAAAATTTAAAAAGAAAATACCAAAAAATCCAAAAAGAATTGGTATAATAACAGCAGAAACTGGTGCTGCAATACATGATATATTAAATGTTTCAAGAAGAAGAAATTCATCAGTAGATATAGTTTTATATCCAGCTAAAGTTCAAGGAAAAGATGGATATAAAACAATAATTAATGGAATTAAATATTTTAATAATAAGAAATCTGTAGATGTTATTATAATTGGAAGAGGCGGTGGTTCTATTGAAGAACTATGGAACTTTAATGAAGAGGAACTTGCCTATTCAATATTTAAATCAAAAATTCCAATAATATCAGCAGTAGGTCATGAAGTTGACTATACTATTTCAGATTTTGTTTCAGATTTAAGAGCAGCTACACCATCTCAAGCAGCTGAGATAGCTGTAAGCAATAAAAATGAAATTATAAGTGAAGTTATAAATATGAAGTCTTTACTTAATAAAAATATTGATAGTATAATAGGAATAGAAAAAAGTAACTTAAATTCTTTAGAAAAAATATTAAACTTACATTCACCAATTTCTATAATAAGTAATAATTATTTAGAAGTAGATAGAATTAAAAAGAATTTAGATTTAGTTATTAAAAATAGATTATCAAAAGAAAGTAATAAATTACAACAATTAAATTCTCTTTTAATAGCAAATAATCCTTTAACAATTTTAAACAAAGGATATACTGTAATTAAAAGTGAAGATAAAATATTAAAAAGTAAAAATGATTTAGTTAATAATAGGGATATTGAAATATTATTTAAAGATGGTAGTATAAAAGGAAATTTCAAGCCTAAAAATGAAGGAGAAAAGTAATGGCTAGGAAAGTTAGTTATGAGGATATGCTTCAAAATTTAAAGAACATTTTAGAAAAACTTGAAGAAAATGAATTAAGTTTAGAAGAAGCTATGAAAGAATATGAAAAAGGTATAAAACTTGTTAATAAGCTTTATAAAACATTAAATGATTATGAAGGAAAAATATCAATTGTAAAGAATGAGGAAGAAGTGGAGTTTGAAGGTGGTTCTGATGAATATTAACGATTTAAAGGAAGAAATAAACTCTTATCTAAAAAATTACTTTAATGGTAAAGAGGATTATAATAAATTAATATATGATGCACAAAGTTATAGTTTAAATGTTGGTGGAAAAAGGGTAAGACCTATTTTAGCGTTGCTTACATATAATTGTTATAATGTAGAAGTAAAAAAGGCTCTTAAAATGGCTTGTGCAATAGAGATGATTCACACATATTCACTTATACATGATGATCTTCCTTGTATGGATGATGATGATTTAAGAAGAGGCAAACCTACAAATCATAAAGTATATGGAGAAAGTATAGCAGTGCTTGCTGGAGATGCATTATTAAATGAAGCTATGATTCTTCTTATGGAAAATGGAATTGACAATGGAATAAAAGGTTTAAAGGCATCACTTGAAATATCAAAAGCCTCAGGAGCGGAAGGAATGATAGGAGGCCAAGTTGTTGACATTTTAAGTGAAGGAAAAAATATATCATTAGATGAACTTAAATACATGCATCTTAAAAAAACTGGTGAACTTATAAGGGCATCTGTAGTTTCAGGTGCAATCCTTGGAGGAGCACCTAAAGAAGATATTTCAAAATTAAATGAATTTGGAGAAAAGTTAGGTCTTGTTTTTCAAATAAAAGATGATTTGTTAGATGTAATTGGAAATGAAGAGAAACTTGGCAAAAAAATTCATGCGGATGTAGATAAAGATAAAACAAACTTTGTTTCAGTTTATGGAATAGAAAAATGTAAAAAACTTTGCATTGAAATTACAAACGAATGTATTGAGTTATTAAAAAGTTTAACAGTTAATAGCGATAGCTTAATAGAATTAACACAAAACCTTTTAAAAAGGGAATTTTAAAAAGAGGATTGAATAAAATGAAGGATATTTTAAATAAAATAAAATCTCCTAATGACATAAAAAATTTAAGTCCATATGAAATGGATGTTTTATCAAAGGAAATAAGAGATTTTTTAATAAATTCAGTATCAAAAACAGGAGGACATTTATCATCAAATCTTGGTGTAGTTGAATTAACTCTTAGTTTATTTAGTGAATTTGATTTAGATAAAGATAAAATAATTTGGGATGTTGGTCATCAAACTTATGTTCATAAGATATTAACAGGAAGAAAAGATAGATTTAATAATCTTAGAAAGCATAATGGTATGAGCGGTTTTCCAAAAAGAAATGAAAGTAAATATGATTTTTTTGAAACTGGACATAGTAGCACATCAATATCAGCTGCACTAGGACTTGCAAGAGCAAGAGATTTAAAAAAAGAAAATAGTAATATAGTTGCAGTTATTGGAGATGGAGCATTAACAGGAGGAATGGCACTTGAAGCTTTAAATGATTTAGGTTTTAAAAAAACTAAAATGATAGTTATTTTAAATGATAATCAAATGTCAATTTCAACAAATGTTGGTGGAGTTTCATCTTATTTAAATAAATTAAGAATGGAACCTGAATATAATAAATTAAAAGAAGAATTAAATATTAAATTAAATAATAGTAATACTGGTAAAAAGCTTGCGAGAAAATTAAGTAAGTTAAAAGACAGTATAAAACAATTAGTAGTACCTTCAATGTTATTTGAAGATATGGGACTTAAATATTTAGGGCCAATAGATGGACATAATATTAAAAACATGAGAAATGTTTTATCAAAGGCTAAAAATATTGATGGACCTGTTATAATTCATGTTGTTACTAAAAAAGGAAAAGGATATGAATTTGCAGAAAAAAGTCCAGATAAGTATCATGGAGTATCTCCATTTAATTTACAAACTGGAGAACCTATAAAAACATCAAAGTGTAATTATTCAAAAGCATTTGGAGAATCATTGGTAAAATTAGCAGATGAAGATAAACGTATTGTAGCTATAACTGCAGCTATGCCAGATGGAACTGGTTTAAACACTTTTAGAAATAAATATCCAAAAAGATTTTTTGATGTTGGCATAGCAGAACAACATGCAGTAACGTTATCAGCTGGTATGGCCTGTGGAGGAATGAAACCTGTATTTGCAGTATATTCAACGTTTTTACAAAGAGGGTATGATCAAGTATTACATGATGTTTGTATTCAAAATCTTCCTGTAGTATTTGCAATAGATAGAGCTGGAATTGTTGGAGAAGATGGAGAAACTCACCAAGGAATATTTGATATATCATATCTTTCAATGATACCAAATATAACAATATTAGCTCCTAAATGTCTAAAAGAAGTTGATCCTATTTTAAAATGGGCATTAGAACTTGGAACACCAGTTGCAATAAGATATCCAAGAGGAGGAGATGAAATTGAAAATTTAAATCCTTTAAAAAATATTGAATTTGCAAAATGGGAAGTTTTAGATAAAGGTACAGATAAAATAGCAATAATATCAACAGGTAAAATGAACCAGCATTCAGTACTAGCAAAGGATATGCTAAATAAAGATGGAATAAATCCTAGATTAATTAATGCAACATTTATAAAGCCATTAGATGAACAAATGATTAAGAAATTATCTGATGAAGGATATGATATAATAACTGTAGAAGATAATATAATAAAGGGCGGATTAGGTTCTAATATATTATTATCACTTAATAATTATGGCTTTAAAGGAAAGATTAAAATATTAGGATATAATGATGAGTTCATAAAGCAAGGAGATGTAGCTACTCTTTATAAGGATTCAAATTTAGATCCTGAAGGAATAAGAAATGAAGTACTAAAACTTTTAAATTATAAGAGGAGATAGGAAATGGCAGAAAAGAAGGAGAGACTTGATGTTTTATTAGTAGAAAGAGGCATAATTCAATCAAGAGAAAGAGCTAAAGCACACATTATGGAAGGAAAAGTTTTTGTTGATGGACAAAGAGTTGATAAAGCTGGAGCAAAAATAAAAGTTACTTCTAATATTGAATTTAGAGGAGATACTATACCTTATGTAAGTAGGGGAGGATTAAAATTAGAAAAGGCAATGAAAGAATTCCCTATAGTATTAAAGGATAAAGTATGTATGGATATAGGAGCTTCAACTGGTGGCTTTACAGATTGTATGCTTCAAAATGGAGCAAAAAAAGTATTTTCAGTAGATGTTGGATATGGACAATTTGCATGGAAGCTTAGAACTGATGAGAGAGTAGTTTGTATGGAGCGTACAAATATAAGATATGTTACTCCAGAAGATATAGGTGAAAAGTTAGATTTTGCATCAATAGATGTTTCATTTATATCATTAAAAACAATAATGCCAGCAACTGTTAATCTTTTAAAAGATAATGGAGAAGTTGTAGCTTTAATAAAACCTCAATTTGAAGCTGGAAGAGAAAAAGTAGGAAAAAAGGGTGTAGTTCGAGAAGAAAGTACGCATAAAGAAGTTGTAAGTTCTATAATTAACTATTTACTAGAAAATAATTTAAATGTTTTAGGAGTTAGCTATTCGCCTATTAAGGGACCTGAAGGAAATATAGAATACTTAGTATATTTTACTAAAGATAAAGAAAAACCTAGTGAGTTTAAGATGGAAGATATAGAAAGAGTAGTAGCATCTTCACATTCAGAAATATAGGATGTGATGCTTATGAAATACATAGGTATTGCAATAAACAAAACAAAAGACAATGAAGGTGTTATTTTAAACTTAGTTATAAATAAGATAAAAAAGGCTTTTTGTGATATAAAAATTGATATATTTGATACATATGAATTAAATACTTGTGAAATTTCAAAAGAAATTGAAATATTAATTGTTTTAGGTGGAGATGGAACTCTTTTAGGTGTATCTAGAAAAATATCTAATGAATTAGGAATACCATTACTTGGAATAAATATTGGAAATCTAGGATTTTTAAGTAGTATTGATATATCAGAAATAGATAAGGCTATTTTTAAACTAAAAAATAACTTATTTAAAGTAGAAGAAAGAATGCTTTTAAAGTGTAAAGTAAATAATGTAAAAAATGATGAACAGGTAGCTTTAAATGATATAGTTATTGCAAGAGGTACATTATCTAGAATGACTAAATTCAATATTTATGTTGATGATAAGTATTATACATCTTTTAAGGGAGATGGACTTATTATTGCAACTCCAACAGGCTCCACAGCCTATTCTTTTTCAGCAGGAGGCCCCTTTATATATCCTGATTTAGATGTTATTTTAATAACCCCTATTTGTCCACATACAAAAAGTATGCAAACTATGGTTCTTAGGGGAGACAGTAGAATAACAATAAAAACATTTCATGAAGATGAGGAAGTTTATTTAACTATTGATGGACAAAAAGTTTATAAGGTTAGTAAAAAAGCCACAATTGAAGTAAGTAGAACAGAAAAAGAAGCAAAATTAATACAATTTGATGACTATGACTATTTTAAGGTATTAAGAACAAAAATTTTAAATAAATAATAGAATGAGATGGTGAGGTACATTGAAATCAAAAAGGCATGAGAAAATATTAGAAATTATTAAACAAAAAGATATAGAAACTCAAGAAGAACTTGCAGAAGAATTAAAAAAATCAGGATTTGATGTCACTCAAGCGACTGTTTCAAGAGACATTAAGAATTTAAAACTTTTAAAGATGCAATCAGTTGCAGGAAGATACAAATATGTTGTTCCAACAAAGGAAACATCAAATATTACAGATAAGCTTACAAATATATTAAACAATGCTGTAATTCATGTTGAAAATATTGACAAAATAGTTGTTGTAAAAACTTTTACAGGTGGAGCTTCAGCAGCTGCTGAGGCAATAGATAGCTTAGATTTTGACAATATAGCAGGTACAGTTGCAGGGGATAATACTATATTTATTTTAGTTAGAAGTCTTAAAGCGGCTGAAGATCTTGTAACTGAAATACAAAGAAGGATTAATGATTAATTATAGGTGATATACATGTTAATACAATTAAGTATTAAAAATTTTGCTCTTATAGAAGATATCTCAATAGATTTAGGAGAAGGATTTAATATATTATCAGGAGAAACAGGTGCTGGTAAATCAATTTTAATTGATGCTATAGATTATGTTTTGGGTGGAAAATTTTCTAAAGATTTAATTAGAACTGGTGAAAGCAAAACAAAAGTGGAAGCTATTTTTAATATAAAAGATAGTAAATTGGATGATATATTAGAAGAATTTGAAATAGAGTTTGATGACACTTTAATAATTTCAAGAGAGACATTGTTAAGTGGAAAAAGTATAGTTAAGGTTAATGGAAAGAGTTTAATTGTGACACAACTTAAAAAGATAAGAGAAAGACTTTTAGATATTCATGGGCAACATCAAAATCAAAGTCTTCTTCAAAAAAGTAGTCATGTTAATTATTTAGATAACTATATTGGTGAAAAGATTTTTAAAGAATTGGAAAAGTTTTCTATATTAAGAGACGAACTTTTAGAAATTAGAGAAAAAATACAAACTATAGATGGTAATAAGGATAGTAATAAACTTGTTGACTATATTAAATTTCAAATTGAAGATATAGAAAAGGGAAAATTAAAAATAGGAGAAGAAGAAGAGCTTAAAGAAGAGTATAATATACTTTCAAATGCAGAAAAAATAACTAATGGAATAAGTAATAGTTATAATTTGTTAAATGGAATGGATTCTTCAAGTGTTTTAGATTCTCTTTCAAAAGTTATTTCAGAACTTACATCTATAGAAGAACATCTAGTAAAAATTAAAGAAAAAAGAGAAGTAATAGAAGAATCTTTCTATAATATAGAAGAAGCATCAAGAGAGCTTAGAGATATGGCAGATGATATAAATTATGACGAAGAGGAACTTTCAAAAATAAATGAAAGACTATTTGTTATAAACAATTATAAGAAAAAATACGGTGGCTCAATAGAAGCGGTAATAGAAAATTATAATGATTTGAAAAAACAATATAAAGAGCTAATTCATGCAGAAGAAATAATAAAAGAATTAGAAGATAAATCAAAAGAAATATTTATTGAAATGAAAAAAATTGGAGAAAAAATAACTACTATTAGAAAATCTTATAGTAGTGAACTTGAAAATAAAATTTTATCTGAACTATCTTATGTTGGTCTTGATAAATCAAGAATGAAAATTTTAATAGAACCTCAAGAAAACTTTAACGAAAAGGGTTTTGATGATGTTACATTTATGATTTCAACAAATCCTGGGGAACCATTAAAATCTCTTGAGAAAGTTTTGTCAGGTGGAGAATTATCAAGAATAATGCTTGCATTAAAATGTGTTTTTGCAGATAAAGATGATATTCCAACATTAATTTTTGATGAAATAGATACTGGAATTAGTGGTCAAGTAGGTCAAAGAGTTGGTGAAAAAATGTATCAAGTATCAAAAAATCATCAAGTTTTATGTATTACACATCTACCACAAATAGCTATATTATCAGATCATCATTATTTTGTATCTAAAGAAGTAAAAATGGAAAAAACATTTACAAAAATAAGATTATTATCAACTGATGAGAAAATATATCAAGTAGCTACAATGTTAGGTGGAGATAGTGTAACTAATGCAACATTGGAAAATGTAAGGGAAATGTTTGAAAATTCAAATTCAAAAAAAATAGAATTAAAAGCTTTATAATACATATATAAAGTGATAAATGGAGAAAATAAAACCACAGTAACTCTGTGGTTTTATTTTTTTGTTTTTTTAAAATTTGTCTATTATAGTAAAGTTAATACAGAATATAAGGCATGTACTCAGGGTAAATTAAAAGCAGAGGCAAAGGAGGAGAAGAGATGGAAAAGAAGTTTAAAAAGTATATTAGTTTATTAGTTTCATTAACACTTATATTAGTCTTAATATCTGTTTTTACTCTTAGATATATGCCAGGTAAGGTATATGCAGATAGTGAAATAGAAACTACTTCTGTATTTAATAATATTGGTCCTTTAAGTAAAGTTAGTTGTAATAAAGATTGTGCATCTAAAAATTTTATGGGATTAATTCCTCTTAAATCTGTTGAAGTACAAAATATAAAAGATTTAAAATTATATCCAGGTGGAACTAGTGTAGGTGTAAGGCTTTCTTCAAATGGAGTTTTGATAATTGGATTTTCAGATTTAATTGTTAATGATTCAAAAATAGAAAGTCCTGCAAAAACATCAGGAATAGAACTTGGTGATATAATAATAAAAATTAATGGCAAAAATGTATATACAACAAAAGAAATATTAAATATAGTAAAAAATACTAAAGATGATACTATAAATGTAACACTTGAAAGAGATGGGAAAAATATAGAAAAAACTATAAAAATGAAAAAAGAAAATGGGGTAAATAAGCTTGGTTTATGGATAAGAGATTCTACTGCTGGTGTTGGTACATTGACTTTTTATGATTCAGTTAGCGGAAAATTTGGAGCATTAGGGCATCCAATTACAGATGGAGATACAAATACAAGGTTTACTGTAAAATCAGGAGAACTGCTTGAGGCTTCTGTAATAAGTTTAAGAAAAGGTGAAAAAGGAATACCTGGAGAATTAAAAGGTATTTTTACTAATGAAGATACTCCAATAGGTCATATTCATAAAAATACTCAATGTGGAATATTTGGAACACAGGAAAGGTATATTACAGCAAAAAATAAATCTTTAAAACCACTACCTGTAGGATCAAAAGAGGAAATTAAAGTTGGAAAGGCAAAAATATTAACAACAATAGATGAAAAAGGACCTAAAGAATATGATATAGAAATAGTAAAAAAATTAAATCAAGATTCTCCAACTCCAAAAAGTATGATTATAAAAGTTACAGATGAAGAATTATTAAAAAAGACTGGAGGAATAATTCAAGGAATGAGTGGAAGTCCAATTATACAAGATGGTAAAATAATTGGTGCAGTAACTCATGTGCTTATAAATAAGCCTGATGTAGGATATGGAATATATATAGATTGGATGCTAGAAGATGCAGGTATTGTTAAAAAATAGCAAATATATAAAGGTAAGACATAAGTTGTCTTACCTTATTTAAATATAAAAATTTGTAAAAAATATAGACTAAGTTATATAAATAGTGTATAATTTACAAATAATGGTAATAAAATTTTTATATTAAAAGTATATATTACAAATTATTTAACAATAAAATTATTATTGTGTTATAAAAAGGATTTTTTTTATTAATGTCGAATAAATAAAAATGGAAAAAGATTTGGTCTTTTTTATAGCTAATATAAATTTTGTGGGTAGATTTATTAATACAATAAAATGGATAAAGGGGAGAAACACATGGAAAATTCAAAAATATCTGTACTTATAGCTGACGATAATAAGGAATTTTGTAGCATTTTAAATGATTACTTATTAAATCAAAAGGATATTGTCGTTACTGGTATAGCAAAGGATGGAAGGGAAGCCTTAAGCTTAATAGAAGCAAGAAATCCGGATTTAGTGGTATTAGATATAATTATGCCACATTTAGATGGTTTAGGAGTATTAGAGAAGTTAAATAATATGAATTTAGAAAAAATGCCAAGAGTTATAGTTTTATCTGCTGTTGGTCAAGATAAAATAACTCAGCAAGCTATTACACTTGGAGCAGATTATTATGTTGTAAAGCCATTTGATATGGATGTGTTTACAAAGAGAATAAGAGAAATGTTTAATACTGGAGTAAATAAAACTTCTGGAATTAATAGATCATCAATTATGAATAAAAATAATGATTCAATTTCTCATAATTCATCTATTTCTTATGGAGAACCTGTTGATTTAGAAACAGAAATTACAAGTATAATACATGAAATAGGAGTTCCAGCTCATATAAAGGGTTATATGTATTTAAGGGAAGCTATAACTATGGTTGTTAATGATATGGAATTACTATCAGCTGTTACTAAGGAGTTATATCCATCTATTGCAAAGAAATATAATACAACAGCTTCAAGAGTTGAAAGGGCAATTAGACATGCAATTGAGGTTGCTTGGGGTAGAGGTCAAATTGATGCTATAAATAAGCTGTTTGGATATACAATTCATAATGATAAGGGTAAGCCAACAAATAGTGAATTTATAGCAATTATTGCAGACAAGCTTCGTCTTAAAAATAAAGTTTCATAAATGGCTTGGTTGAAGGAAAGTTGAAAAAGTTATGGCGATAAACATTATAAAATAGCTACTAATTTTTTAAAGAAGTACAATAAATATTTAGAGATAGTATTAAATATACCTTCTATTTATTGAGTTTATAAACTTGATATATAGGAGGTATTTTTTTTATACCTAGAGTTAAAAGGAAAAAAGATTATATGACATATATACAAGATTTTATAGACCATTGTACATTAAAAGGATTATCTCCTAAAACTATAAAATCTTATTATCAAAGATTAACTTTGTTTTGTAAGTATCTTGAAGAAGAAAAAGAAATTATGAGTATAGAAGAAGTTAATAAAAACATAATTGAGGAATATATTCAATTTATTAAAGATAGAGGTAAATATAGTTATGTAGCTGATGAAAAATATTTGAGAACAAATTATCAAAATAATAGAAGTGATATAGGTAAAGAAATATTAGCATCAACACTTAACAATTATCTTAGAAATATAAAAGTATTTTTTAATTGGCTATATGATAATGAATTAATTAAATTTAATAAAGATCGGAAGAGCGTCGTGTAGGGAAAGAGTGTCCTAGGTGTGTAG
>ERZ1463036.265-NODE-265-length-11714-cov-14.919033_pt1 | contig 11714 bp, 10 predicted proteins | sample MGYA00564485_ERZ1463036 | MGnify/ENA primary metagenome ERZ1463036 (study PRJEB39244, sample SAMEA3635127) | Helicobacter pylori | study: EMG produced TPA metagenomics assembly of PRJEB11511 data set (Assembly of a 5300-year-old Helicobacter pylori... | reverse complement strand
TATCTTTATAATCAATTTTTTCTTTTATACATCTAAAATGATTTTTATTAAACAGACTTAATATATATTTCTTAGGATTTGACAAACTCCCTATATGGTCTGCAAATCGTACACTTTCTTTAATATTTAGATAATCTAATTCATCTAAAATTTCATTTATAAGTATAACTGGAGCATTTGTTTTAAATTGTGGATTTGTTATTGAAAAAATCAAATCTGGCTCAAAACATACTACTTCTTCTTCATCTAATAAAGAAAAGTTTTTTATTTCAGCATTTGGAAAAATTTCTCTTAATCTTAATTTTATTAAAAATGCACTTCCCCCGCCTGATGAACATATTACTGCTATTTTATATTTTTGATTAAAACTAGCTTCTTCTCTTTTCTCAAATGGTACAGCTATATGAGTGGCTATAAAACCTATTTCCTCTTGACTTATCTTTATCTTGTATTCACTTTCTATAACTTTGGAAAGTTGAATAGCTAAATTAAAAACTGTTGGATATTGCTGACTTATCTTCACCGAAAAAGGATTTTTTGTGTTATGATTCCTTTTTACACGTTCTATTAAAGACGCGATATGTAAATAAAGTAAATTAAAGAATTCTTTATCTTCTAAAAAACTAGTATTATATTTTTTATCTACACCTTTAAAAAATTCGTATATTATATCTTGAAGTTTACTTTTGTCAGCATTCATTATGGTAGCTTTTTTATCTTTAGTCCTTAGCTTTATAAGTTGCTTTAAGTAATCATTTTCCTCATAAGTAAGATAATATTTTTTGTCTTTAAAAATTTTATCTAGTAAATCATTTATTATTAAATCTTCTGTATCTAACTTTAATTCATTAATATTTTCTAATACTCTCAAATTGACCCTTATATATAAAGTAACAATTTGAGCTAATATTTCTTCAAGTTCCGTTAGGTTTGCTTCCAAATCATGCTTATTAAGTACATTTTTTATTGTGCTTCTAATATCATCTAATTTGAAATCATCTATAAATTTATCTCTATATTCCGTTATATTTCTATTTTCTTTAAAATAACTTTCTACTAATATTTTTTGAATTGATTTAACAGTACCTTCTATCTTAATTCCATAATGAGCCTTACGCTCTAACTTCAATTCTGTATCTCTTAGCTTTTCATCTACTTTTTTTAAATCATTTTTAATTTGAGATGAACTTACTAAGAATTTTTTGCTTAGCTGATCTATAGTTTTGTAACCTTCATTTACTAATAGTTCTACTATTATAGATTCTATCCGTTGTTCTGGATTTTCAATTGAATATGAGGGTAAGTTTTTTAGGTAATTTTCGAACTTTTCTTGGTCTTTAAGATTTAAAATATATCCTAGTCTAGTCTTGTATTCTAATTTAAAACCATTGCGTTCTTCTACACTTTCTATATTCTTAATTTCATTTCTAATAGTTCTAGTAGATACCCCTAGCTTATCTGCAAAATAATCTAGTCTTAGATAGTCACCACTGTTTCTTAAGCATTCAAGAATAACACGCTCTCTCATATACCCACCTCCCTCAGTTGTTTTTATACTTTTAAATAATGTTATGAATTGAAAACATTTTCTTTAAAAAGTCGATCTTTTCTATATTTATAGCGAAATTTATGTATCTTAATATATCATAATAAAATACATGTTTGATACAACAATAAAACCTATAGTTTGTTTTTTATTATATTTTAATTATATCCTCAATCTTTTTCCAATAAAAGCCGATATTTTTCAACAATTATATGAAAAAACTATACCATTATTTAAATAAATGACATACCTTTTTCAAAAATAAAAATATCCTAGATTTATCTAAAATAAATCTAGGATATTTTTATTTTTATGCTTTATTTATAGACCCACATACAACCATTTTTTCTTTTACAAATGATTTTACTGATTGAAGTCCAGCTTTTCCATATTTCTTTGGATCTATAACTTCAGGATCTTCACTTAAAACTTTTTTTACACCGTTACTATATGCAATTCTTAATTCAGTTGCATAGTTAACTTTAACAATACCTCTTCTTATAGTTTCTTTTATAGTTTCATCAGGTATTCCTGATCCTCCATGTAATACTAATGGTACTGAAACTAATTTTTTAATTTCTGATAATCTATCTAAATCTATTTTAGGTTCTCCTTTGTATAAACCATGTGCTGTACCTATGGCTATAGCTAATGAAGACACTCCTGTTCTTTCAACAAATTCCTTTGCTTCTTGTGGATCTGTATGAGCACTTCCTTCTCCACCATCTAGATCATCTTCTTTTCCCCCAACTTTTCCAAGTTCAGCTTCTACTGGTATAAGAGATGGATTACAAGCTTCTACCACTGCTTTTGATAATGATATATTTTCTTCAAAACTCTGATGAGAACCATCTATCATTATTGATGTATAACCTGTTCTTAAAGCTCTCATTGCAAGATCAAAACTTGAACCATGATCTAGATGCATTGCTACAGGTACTTTCGCTCTCTCTGCTGCAACTTTTGCATTTGCTAAATAATAGTCAAGACCTGCATATTTTACAGTAGATGGAGTAGTTTGTAGTATAACTGGAGAATTTAGTTCCTCAGCAGCTTCTATAACAGCCATTACCATTTCCATATTCTCTACATTAAAAGCCCCTACTGCATATTTTCCCTCTTGTGCTTTTTTAAACATTTCAGTTGTCGTTACTAATGCCATATTTATACCCCCTAATTTTAATCTAAATATTTATAAATTTTCAATTTCTTACTTCTCATATTCGTGTATTATTACACCTTTTACTACTCTATTTACTGTCCCTGTTGGCGATGGTGTATCTGGTTTATTATTACATTTTACTGATGCAAATAGTGATATAGTTTGTGCAAATAATACATATGGGAATGCAAGGTATGCATCTGGTAATTTATCGTATTCTCTTTCAAATCCAAATGTTGTACCTGAGAAATTATTTTCATTTTCTACTGATATTGCACAAGTAAGTTTAGCAATTTTATCTGCATTTATTTCTTCTAAAACATCTAAATCATATTTTCTTGTGTATACATTGTTGGATACAAATACAAATATAAGTGTATTTTCATCAATAAACGACTTTGGACCATGTCTAAATCCCATAGGAGAATCATATGCTGTAGCTATTTTTCCCGCTGTAAGTTCTAATAATTTTAACTGTGCTTCTTGTGTTAATCCACCTAGACCTCCAGATCCTAAATATACTACTCTATTAAAATCTTTATTTATTAACTCGTGTATTTCATCTTTTCTATCTAATACATTTTTACCCATTTCTATTATTGCATCTATATAAGATTTCTCTACATCTTCTTCTAAGTTATCAAATATTAACATTGCAGTTAACATCATGCATGAGAAACTTCCTGTCATAGCAAAACCTTTATCATTTGATCTTGATGGCATTAATAATAAATAATTATTTTCATCATTTTTAGTTACTTGAGCAAGTTTTCCTTCTGGAGCACAAGTTATAGCTAAATGATAAAAATTATCTACAATTTGTCTTCCTAAATTTAGGGCTGCTAGGCTTTCAGGGCTATTTCCACTTCTTGCAAATGAAACTAATAATGTTGGTACATCCTTTTTTAAGTAATCATATGGATTAGAAACTATATCTGTAGTAGGTATTGCTTCAATTATACATTTTCTTATATCATTTTTATTTTTAAGATATGGAAGTATTGAATTTCCTACATAAGCTGAAGTTCCAGCACCTGTAAATATAACTCTAAATTGTCCATGCTTATTACCTATATTTTCTATAAACTTATTTAATTGCTCTTTATTATCCTTATATATTTCATAAGCCTCTAACCATAACTCAGGTTGTTGCTTTATTTCTGTTGTTGTTATTATTGCACCTAAATCTTGTAACTTTTGTTCTTCTAATTTAAACATATTACTTCCCCTTTCATATTTCAAATTAAATCTGGTAATAAGGTTATAACCAGTTATTTTTTAAAAAAAATATATATCATACTTAAACTATTTTCTTCTCTCCCAAGTGGTAATTACCAATAATCCAAATATAAATTAATTTGAATTTTTTGTCAATAAGAAAAAGTTTATATTACTCTCCTTATAAACTTTATGCTTTAATTATAATTAAGTTTACAATTATAAAAATATGCTAAAAATAATTATTATGAACCTATTTATCTCAGATTTTACTAACTTAATTTTGTTACTTTAACTAAGACTTGATATTTTTTAACTTCTTCTAAAGTTACAAATCCAGTTTCTATGTTAAGAGCATTACTTATACCACAAGCATTCGAAAGTTTAAGCAAGTCTTCTACTTCATATCCTCTCAAAATACCTACACTAAATCCAGCTATTGTACTATCTCCACTACCTACAGTATTCACAGCTTCTATCTTTGGTACTTTTGCTTCATATACTCCATATTCATTTAAGTAAATCATTCCATCTTTTCCTAGAGATATACACACATTTTGTGCTCCCATTTCAAGAAGTTTTTTCCCCGCAGATATAACCTCATCTCTTGATTCTACATTGGTTCTTAATATCTGTTTTATTTCATCTGTGTTAGGTTTTATTAAATATGGTTTTGATTTTAGTGCTATTTTTAATGGTTCTCCTGATGTATCTAATATAAATTTTATATTATTTTCTCTACATATATGACCTATCTTTTCATAATAATCTAGCGGCATATTTTGACAGTAGCTACCTGAAGCTATTAGTATTTTAGTGTCTTTTATCACTTCTTTTATATCATTTTCAAACTTTTCTAAATCATTCTTTTCTATTATTGGCCCTTTTTCTAAGAACTCTGTACTTACCTTATTATCTTCAATTATATTTAAGCAATTTCTAGTCTCTTGCTTTATTTCTGTAAATTTGTTTTTTATGTCTAATTTTCTAAGTTCATCTTTTATAAATGCTCCATTAAATCCCCCTATAAATCCCATAGCTAGCGGATTTTCTCCTAAAATTTTGCATACTTTCGTTACGTTTAGACCCTTTCCTCCAGCAGCTGCATTTGTACTTACTACTCTTTGAACTTCACCTATATTTATACTATTTACTCGATACATTCTATCTATAGATGGATTGAATGTTATTGTCGTAATCATAATTACTTCTCCTTTTATTAATATACAAACCCCTAATCTATAACCTTTAATGTGGTTACTACCACTTTGAATATAAATTATTTTATTATTTTTGTCAATACTATGTAGTTTTAGCATAAATTAATAATTTTCCTTGCTCAGTTATCTCTATACTTTATTCATTGACAGAAATAGTTGCTCATTTTATAATTAAAATGTGGTAATAACCACTTAGAGAGGATTAAAATTTTTATGATAAACAGAAATGATAAAAGACCAATATATGATCAATTAGTTGAAATACTAAGAAATAAAATCGAAAATGAGATGGAGCCTAATGATAGGATGCTATCAGAAAGAAAAATTTGTGATGAATACGGAGTAAGTAGGACCACAGTTAGATTGGCCATGGCTGACTTAGAACATATGGGGTATATATACAAAAGACATGGAAAAGGAACTTTCGTAGCTGCACTTAATCAAAATTCACAAAATTTAATGGATAGTTATAGCTTTACTGATCATATGAAAGCTCAAGGAAAAAATCCAAGTACAAAAGTATTATCCTTTGAGATAGTAGAAAGTACAAAATATTTTGCTGAAAAGTTAGGTATAAACCCTGGCGGAAAAATAATAAAAATAATGCGTCTAAGACTTGCAGATAATATTCCTATGATGCTTGAAAGAACATATCTTCCTATGAGAGAATTTGCGGGATTAACACAAGAAAAAGTTATACAAAAACCTTTATATGAAATATTTAGAGAAGACTATGGAGAAATTATCAAGGTGGCTGATGAGGAATTTTCTGCAGGTATAGTATCTGATAAAGAGGCGGAGCTATTGGAAGTACCAATAGATTCAGCATGCTTAAAGTTACTTCGTACTACATATAATGATAATAATATAGTTATTGAATTTACTCTAAGCGTTGCTAGAAGTGATAAATTTGTATATAAAATAAGACATTTGAGATAAGAAACATACCAAATATAATATGATTAGGGGGATCAACTTTGAAAAATTTTATTTATGCAGATAAGTTTTTTATGAAATATGGTATAGAGGAAAAAGGATACCTTAGTATAATTGATGGTAAATTTGGCAAATTTCAAAAAGAAAAACCAGATGTTAATGACAATATCATAGATTACTCAGGTAAGTATATTGCTCCAGGTTTAGTCGATACTCACATACATGGTCTTTTAAATGCAGATGTTATGGATAACACATTTGAGGCTATTAATACAATTTCAAAAGGATTACTAAAATATGGAGTAACTTCTTTTCTACCAACAACTTTGACTGATTCTATAGAAACACTAAGTGAATCTATAGAAAATATAAGTAATAATTACAAAAAAGTTGAGGGCGCAAAAATACAAGGAATTTTCTTAGAAGGTCCATTTTTTACTGAAAAACATAAAGGTGCCCAGAATGAAAAATATTTTAAGGACCCTGAAATTAATATCCTAAAAAAATGGCAAGAGAAATCAGGAAACTTAATAAAAAAAATAGCAATTGCCCCAGAACGTGAAGGTGCAGTAGAATTTACTAAATATGCTACTAAAAACAATATATCAATAGCACTTGGGCATAGTTCATCTACATTTGAACAAGCCGAGAAAGTAGTTAATTCAGGTGCTAAAATATTTGTACACACATATAACGGTATGAGCCCATTAAATCATAGAGAACCTGGAATGGTTGGAGCAGCTATGGCATTAAAAGATACATATGCAGAGCTAATATGCGATGGACATCATGTAAGCCCTATTGCTGCTAAAATAATGATGGATATTAAATCTAGAGATAATATTGCCTTGATTACAGATTGTATGAGAGCTGGTGCTATGCCTGATGGTGAGTATATTCTTGGGAAGTTCGATGTTAATGTAAAAAATGGAGTTGCAAGATTAAGTAGCGGAAGTTTGGCTGGAAGCGTATTAACAATGAATAATGCTATTAAAAATGTAATTGATTGGAATATAGCAACTTTAGAAGAGGCAATAAAAATGGCTTCATATGTACCTGCTTTAAGTTGTAATATTAATGATGTATGTGGTTGTATAGACCAAGGTATGGATGCAGATTTTATAGTTATAGATAATAATTTAAATGTACATGAAACTTATATAAATGGTGTATGTAAATATAAATCTGATAAGTAAATTTATATAGAGAGAAATATCTAAGTATGAGAGTGTAGATAGATTTGTGTAAAAACAAGCTTATCTACACTCTTTTTATTATTTTAAATAATCTTACAAAATCAACTTAACTTCCCCCTTTTAATTTTATACTAAAAAAGATGTTAGTATTTCTACCAATACCTTAATTCATTAGCTAATTACTTTAATCGAAATGTTTTTTGCACTTGCATACTTTTCTAATAATTCTTTTGCGTATTTTAAATACTCTTCTATTTCTTGCTTTCCACTAAAAGAATAAATACACATAATTATCTCACTCACATCATTAGTTATCATTGCTCTTTCTGAATCACTTGTAGGACTACCAAAAGTAGATATCTCATCCGATAATACTGGCAGATTTTCAATATTTATAAGATCTTTACCAATACCTTTATATTTTTGTCCTTCTTTCCCTATAGGCAAACATATTGGAGGTTGTGTATTGTTTATATTATAACTCCCTACCGAAAAACCAGATTTTAAAGATATTAAATTATTAATTTCTACAATGTTATTTATTTTATAAAGTCCTTTTTTCTGTAAAATTCTTCTCATTAAAGATTCTGAAGATACTCTGTATTTACTAGGTGATTTGCCTAATTTTTTATATAATTCTCTAGCATCCTTTATTCTCGATAAACTTGCTATATCTTCTAAAGAAATTTTTTTAATTAGATCTTCACAATATTTATCTATTTCTTTTAATATGCTTTCACTACTACTTTCCACTTTTACACTTGCTTGTATACATCCTAATGTAATATCTGGACATACTTCTTTTAGCTTTTCTGAAACTTTAATATCTATCATAGTATATCAATTCCTTTCTCAATGGTAATAAATTATTGATATTTATTGATTTATAAATTATTATACTATGCAGTAAAAATATTCTTATCTCATATACAGATACTTTTTAGCACTTATTTAGAATATTTCTTGAATTATTTTGGTCTAATATTTTCTTATCAATTCTTAACTTTTGGAGACATTCAATTGGAGATACACCCATATTATTTTTAAACCATTCAGTATAATAATTCATATTATAATCTTCAATTTGAGCTAAATTTTTTAAATCTATATCATTCATATAATGCTCATTTATATATTCTACTGATGCAAATTTCTTTTCACACATAATCATCTCATAACAATATAAAAATAAATTATTTATTGAAGATGAGCTATACTTATTATTTATTTCGCTTAAAAATAAATGTTTTACTGCCTTCCACTTATCATTAAATATAATTTCTTGTACTTCCTTTTTATATTTTTTCTTTATTAGCTAATTAGCATATTAATTATATCATTTTAAAATATAAAAACACATTAGTAGTAATATCAATATATTTTTCATGGATTTCAATAGGGTTACTTAAACAAAGCAAATTTTATTTTAAGATTCATTTAAGGTTAAATTTATACAATAAAATCACAGAGATATAGAAATATTTTTTAGGAGGTATTTTGATGGCGATTAAGTCATTTAAACGTTATGAAAAGAAGTTTATTTTAACTCAAAAACAGTATGATGCATTAATACCAAGATTACTAGAGTATATGAATCCAGATGAACATTGTAAGTCTGGTAAGAACTACTCTATCTACAATATATATTACGATACAGATAACAACGATGTTATTAGACATTCTATTGCTAAACCTTATTATAAGGAAAAGCTAAGACTTAGAAGTTATACTGTACCTAATAGTATAGATGATAGTGTCTTTTTAGAGCTGAAAAAGAAAATCAACGGTATTGTTAATAAAAGAAGAGTTGTTCTTACTTTAGATGAAGCCTATAAGTTTGTAAACCAAGGTATAGCACCTACTTCTAATGATTATATAAATAAGCAAGTTATTAATGAGATAAAGTATTATCTTGAAAAAAATAAAGTCTATCCAAAAGTATATATTAGCTACTCTAGAAAGGCATTTTTTGCTAATGATGATAGAGATTTTAGATTAACCTTTGATTCTCAAATTATTACTAGACGAGATGATTTAGCTTTAGAGTCTGGAAGTTTTGGACAAGATATTTTAGGTGAAGGTAAGTATTTAATGGAAGTAAAAATTTTAGGCTCTATGCCTTTATGGTTTACTAGAATACTTACTGAACTAGAAATTTACAACACTCATTTTTCAAAGTACGGTAGTGAATTTATGAATTACTGCTTAAACAATTCAAATATAGATATAAAAGGGAGAGAAAAAGTATGTTAGAAACAATAATTTCATCAACAAGTGGGGAGTCCTTTACTCTGATAAATACATTTATTGTAATAATATCATCAATTATTTTAGGACTTTTAATTAGCATTATATATATGAAGACAAACAAAAACACTTATAGCTCAAGTTTTACTACTACTCTTATTATGCTACCTGTGGTTATAGCTATAATAATTTTATTAGTAGGAAACAACATAGCTAGAGCATTTAGTTTAGCTGGTGCATTTTCAATAATTCGTTTTAGAAGTGCTCCTGGAGATCCTAAGGATATAGCTTATGTATTCTTTACTTTGGCTGTTGGGCTTACTTGTGGTATGGGATATATTGGATATGCTGTAATATTTACTACTATATTATGTGCAGTTATGGCAATCCTTGAATTTACTAAGTTTTCTGTACCTAAAAATAAAAATATGCAACTTAAAATTGCTATTCCTGAAGATTTAAACTATGAAGATGCTTTTGAGGATATATTAAACAAATACACTGACTCATTTTATATAGAAAGAATCAGGACTAGAGATTTCGGTGCATTGTTTGAATTAAATTACAAAGTTCAATTAAAGCCTGATGTAAATCAAAAGAAATTCATTGATGAATTAAGATGTAGAAATGGAAATTTAAATATAGTATTAACGTTAGCTGGATTTGAAAATAATACTTACAGTTAATATTAACCCCTTAAAATAATTTTAAGGGGATTTATTTTATAATTTTAAATTTAGATAATAAATGTGTAATTATTTGGTAATATATTATTAGACAATATATAAAGAGGTATATTTTTATGAAATTATTATTAGTAGAAGATGAAAAACAACTTTCCGAAGCTTTAACTCAGATTTTAATGAAAAATAATTACTCTGTTGATGCCGTATTTAATGGTGAGGATGGACTTGATTATGGTTTAACAGATGTTTATGATGTTATTATTTTAGATATAATGTTGCCTAAAATGAATGGTCTAGATGTATTAAAAGACTTAAGAAAAGAAGGAATTTCAACTCCTATTATACTCCTTACTGCTAAAGGTAGTGTTGAAGATAGAATTTTAGGACTTGATTATGGTGCTGATGACTATTTACCTAAGCCTTTTTCTCCTGAAGAACTATTGGCTAGACTAAGAGCTATAACTAGAAGAAAAGGTCCTATGGTAAATAATAATATATTGGAATTTGGAGATATTAAATTAAATATTTCTACTTATAATATGGAAGTCAATGGTACTTCTCTTGCTCTAACTTCTAAGGAGTTTGATATACTAAAATACTTTATGGAAAGACCTAAATCTATAGTAACTAAGGATGATTTAATCACTAAACTATGGGGCTTTGATTCTGATGTAGAGCACAATAATATTGAAGTATATATTTCCTTCCTTAGAAAAAAATTAGCTTATGTTCAATCAAATGTTCAAATTACTACCTTAAGAAGAGTTGGATACAAACTGGAGGAGCAAAATGTTTGATAAGCTAAAGAAAAAATTTGTACTTATTAATATGACATTGCTTACTACAGTTTTTGTAGCTATTTTTGGAACTATTTTTGCCATAACTTATACTAATATAGTTAACGAAATGAATGGCGAAATGGAACTTTTATTAAGGGATAGTCATAAACCTAAACCTTATTATAACTATATAATTGTAGAATATGACAAAAATAAAAATGTATTAAATACTTTTACTCGCTTTAATAATGAACTTGATAACAATGATTTAAGGAAATCTGTAGTACAAATACTAAACAATAAAAGTAGATCTGGCAAAGTAGAAATAGATGATACTAAATATTCTTATACAAAAGAAGATACACCTATAGGAAGTAAAATTGTTTTATTGGATAGGACTTATCTACAAAATACAGTAACTCAACTTTTAAAAAGTTTCTTATTAGTTGGCTTTATAAGTTTAACAGTTTTATTATTTATTAGTTTTTATTTAACTAATAAGGCTCTAAAACCTATAAAAGAAACTTTTGAAAAGCAAAAACAATTTATTGCTGATGCTTCTCATGAGTTAAAAACTCCCCTTACTATTATCAAGACCAATACTTCATTGGTACTAAGTAATCCAAATGATACTGTAAAAAATCAATCTAAATGGATTAACTATATTAGCTCTCAATGTGATAGAATGTCTGAGTTAGTTAATGAGATGTTATCTCTTGCTAAG
>ERZ1463036.264-NODE-264-length-11724-cov-7.760219_pt1 | contig 11724 bp, 11 predicted proteins | sample MGYA00564485_ERZ1463036 | MGnify/ENA primary metagenome ERZ1463036 (study PRJEB39244, sample SAMEA3635127) | Helicobacter pylori | study: EMG produced TPA metagenomics assembly of PRJEB11511 data set (Assembly of a 5300-year-old Helicobacter pylori... | reverse complement strand
AAATTAAAGAACTTCAAGACTTTATTGCTAGATTTAGTGCTAATGCATCAAAATCTAAACAAGCAACTTCAAGAAAGAAGTTATTAGATAAAATTACTTTAGACGATATTCAACCTTCTACTAGAAGATATCCTTTCGTTGGATTTAAACCTGAAAGAGAAGTTGGTAATGATATATTAATAGTTGAAGGCTTATCAAAAACTATTGATGGAGTTAAAGTTTTAGACAATGTAAGCTTTAGAGTTAACAAAGATGATAAGATTGCTTTAGTTGGAGCTAATGAAATAGCTATTACAACACTATTTAAAATAATAAATGGTGAAATGGAACCAGATAGTGGTTCATACAAATGGGGTATAACTATTTCAACTGCATACTTCCCTAAAGATAACTCAGAATTCTTTAATGATTGTAATCTTTCATTAGTTGATTGGCTTAGACAATTCTCAGAAGAAAAATCTGAAAGCTACATAAGAGGTTTCCTTGGAAGAATGTTATTCTCAGGAGAAGAAGCCTTAAAAGAAGCTTCAGTACTTTCAGGAGGAGAAAAGGTTAGATGTATGTTATCTAGAATGATGCTTTCAAATGCAAATGTATTAATGCTAGATCAACCTACAAACCATTTAGATCTTGAATCAATAACTGCTGTAAATAATGGACTTAAAGATTATAAGAGTGTTATATTATTTGCATCTCATGACCACGAATTCATTCAAACTATTGCAAATAGAATCTTTGACATTAAAGATGATGGTACTTTAATCGATAGAACTATGAGCTATGATGAATACTTAGATACAATGAAATAGAAAAAAGCAGCCTTTTTTAATAAGTTACATATTAAAAGTTAGTTTTTAATCTAACATCTTAATATAACATTCATTTAAAAGGCTGCTTTTAATATATCTTAAATACTTTCTATAATTTCATCTACAATTTCATAAACAAAGTCTATATGATTTTTTGCATGTTCTTTTACACCAGTTTCTGATCTATTAAATGTATAACTGTTTTTTGTTATATCAAACATTGATATGTCATTAAACGAATCACCAACTGTATATATATCATCGAAATCCTTATTTTCTATCTTTAGTATCTCTTTTAATCCATTTCCTTTTGAAGCACCCTTTGCAACTATATCTACAAAAAATTGATTTCTAAAAATTCCAAGTTCATCTCCAAACATTTGTATAAGTTTTTCTTTTATATTTTCTGCTATTTCAACTGAACTATCAGTAGAAAATACACTCATAATAGAAGCTCCACTCTTTAAATTCAATATTTCTTCTTTTGGATAAAACTCAACATTTAATTCTTCAAAAAACTGAAGTTTTTCCATATTAGCATTTTTGTTTTCTATAAGTGTCATACCATTTCCATTATCAAAATGAATCATTATATTTTCTTTATCAGAAAATTCATTTATAATCTCTTTAGCATCTTCATAACTTACTATATTGTTTTTTATAACATTAAACTCATTATCTACTATTAAAGCTCCATTACATAAAACTAAGTAATCAAACTGTAAGTTATATTTTTCTAAAACCTCCTTAACGCCTAAGAGATTTCTTCCTGTTGATATAATAAATTTATGTCCTTCTTTTCTTAATCTTTTTATTGAATCGATGTCTCTTTTATCTATTTCATTATTAACCAATAAAGTTCCATCAAAATCACTTGCTAAAATTCTCATATTCCCTCCTAAAAAATATATTTCATACCTACTATAGCATGATATATATTTTTATTATATATATTATTTATTTTTATTACATTACATTCAAATTTCTATCCCTTGCATTAAACAGATCTTTCAACTATACTTTTATTATGTTTAAAGAGATTTTGATTGATTTTAAAAAAAATGTAAAGGAGTAACTTATGATACTTGTATATAATAGAGCTACAAAATCATATGATGAAGAAAAAGTTGCTGGTAAAAAATATTTAGATTGGTGTTATGAATCACCTGCTGGAAAAAGAATAACAGAACTTATAATAAAAAAGAAACTCTGTTCTAAAATCTACGGAATGTACTGTGATTCTAAATTAAGTACTAAAAAAATCCCTAAATTTATTCACGATTTTAACATTAATATGAATATATACTCTAAAGATGTATCTGATTTTAAAAACTTTAATGATTTCTTCGCAAGAAAATTACGAACAGATGCAAGATCCATACCAAGTGATAATAATATATTAATGTCTCCTGTAGATGGAAGACTTTTAGCTTACGAAAATATAGATATGAATAAAATTGTTCAAGTTAAAGGAATTACATATAGTTTAAGTGAACTTTTAGGAGATTCAAAAATGGCTAACGAATATAATTTGGGCACTTGTCTTATTTTTAGGCTTTGTCCTACTGATTATCATAGATTTCACTTTATAGATTCTGGTATACCAGGTGCAAATCACTTTATAAAAGGAAATTATTACTCAGTAAATCCTGTGGCTATTGATAGAATTCCAAAGCTATTTTGTCAAAACAAACGTGAATGGTCTGTTTTTAAATCTGATAACTTTGATGATGTATTATATGTTGAAGTTGGTGCTACCTGCGTTGGTAGCATAATTCAATCCTATACAGCTGGTAAAAAAGTTAGACGTGGAGAAGAAAAAGGCTACTTTAAATTTGGTGGCTCAACAGTTGTATTATTTCTAAAAAAAGGAACTATAAAAATTGATAATGATATAATAAAACAAACAAATTTAGGCTACGAAACAAAAGTATATATGGGTGAACATATAGGTATAAAAAAATAGATGTTGATTAATCAACATCTATTTTTATATCTATTCTTCCTCAGGAACTCTTTCTAAGTTTACACCTTCAAATTCCTTAAGTCTTTCATTTCCTAGTATTGTTTCTTTACCTTCAACCTTATTTATCTTATTGAAAGTACCTTTAGCTTTCATTGATGGCACAATAGTTCCAGCTCCATTTATACAACCGCCTTCACACATCATTCCTTCAATAAAGTTTCCAGCAAGTCTTCCTATTTTAGCCATAGTCATTGTCTTTTTGATTTCAACTCCACCAGAAACTTTTACTGGTTTGAAATCAACATCAATGTTTTCTTCTTTAATAAGATCTTGAATTGCTGCTGTTAGTCCACCTTGTGCACCAAATCCTCTTCCAAATATTGATGCATCTTCTACCTTTTCATCTTCACATTCCCATGGGTTAACTTCAAAAGCTTCAAACATTGCAGTTAATTCTTCAAATGTTAATACATAATCTATTGCATCTTTAACTTCTTCTCTAACTGACTCACTTTTTTTAGCTGTACATGGTCCTATAAATACAACCTTTGCATCTGGATCCATCTTCTTTATTAATCTTCCTGTTGCAACCATTGGTGATACTGTATTTGAAATTTTATTAGCTTCACTTCCATAAAATTTTTCTATGTATCTTAAGAATGCTGGACAACATGAATTTGTCATATACTTGTCACCCTTGTCCATTCTTTCCTTAAATTCTCCGCATTCATGAACGGTTACCATATCTGCTCCACATGCAGCTTCAACCATATCTACAAAGCCAAGTTTCTTTATTGCATTCTTTATTTGTCCATATGTAATATTATTTCCAAATTGCCCAGTTATTGCTGGAGCAACTACTGCATACATTTTTCTTTTTCTAGCAAGTCTCTTTGAAACTGGAACTATAAGACTCTTATCTGATATAGCACCAAAAGGACAAGCTGACATACATGCTCCACAGTTTACACAATCATCTTCCTTTATTACTGCTCTTCTATCTTCATCGTCTATAGTTATAGCTCCTGTTGGACATACTTTTTTACATGGTCTCATAACTTCTGATATAGCGTCATAAGGACATGCCTTTTTACACATTCCACACTCTTTACATATTTCTTGGTTTATGTAAGCTCTTCCCCCAACATATGTAATAGCACCAAAATTACAAGCTTCTTTACATTTATGTGCTACACAATTTCTACAAGAATCTGTTACTGAATACTTATTAATAGGACATCTATCACAAGCAGCTTCTATAACATAGATTATTTGCTCATCTGGTTTTATATCTATTAATTCAGCATCTTCCACATCTCCATTTGAAAGAAATCCTGCAGCTAATTTAGCTCTTTCTTGAACTATAGCTCTTTCTTTATACACACAACATCTGTAAATTGCTTTATTTCCCTTTATTACTTTATATGGGATCTTTTCAATATTTTCTTTTGTTAATTTATCCTCTTTAGCAAGTATGGCAACTTCTGTTAGGACTTTATGTTTTAATTTATTTAATTGGGTCTCGAATTGAAACATACTGCCTCCTAATTGTTTTATTTTTTCCTTTATTATGTTAACACTCCATATAGGCTATGTCAAATAACTAACATAACCAAAACTTATAGTTTTTTGCATAAAAAAATAAAAAAATTTGTAGGTTTTCATAAATTAAAAAAGTGCCTAAATTAGCACTTTTCCTAATTTTCTTTCAATTCAAAATACTTTATTATTTTCACTAGGCATTTCTCTACACAAGTCATACATAGAGTACACCTATCCTTGTCTATTACAGATAAATTATCCTTTAATTGTCTTGCTTCACTTGGACAATTTCTTTGGCATATTCCACATCCAATACATCCTGTATACCTATATTAAACGGCTTATCATTTTTGTCTTTTTTATATGCATAAATATTTCCACCTAAATTAATTAGTCCACTTTTTATATTATTTTCTCTTAATATTTTAACTAATTCATCTGCTGCATACCCTTTTGCTATTCCACCTAAATCTATCGCCATATTTTTGTTTTTTAAAAATACAGTTTTATTAAAGTTGTCAGTTTCTATATTTTTATAATTTACAAACTTTAAATTTTACTTTATTTCCTTCTCTTTAAGTATTCTCTCATTTTCTGTACCTATCCCCAAAGCTTATCTACAGGTCTTATTGAAATATCAAAAGCCCCATCACTTAATCTTCCATCATAGTCTTTTTACTATTTTTACCATAATATTTCAAATCTATTATAGTATCCATCAAAAAAATATTTTTAAAATATTCTCTTGATTCCTCATTAAATTTTTTATATAAGATAAATAAATAGACCATAGAATTATAATTCTATGGTCTATTTATTACATTTTCTAATTTTTCTTTAAATTTGTTTATGTCCTTATTTAATATAATTAAATGTATTCCCATTTCTTTTGCCCTATCTATTACGGAAGACTTCTTAGGTTTTTTTGTAGCTATAAGAATTTTCTTTGTTCTATCCCCTCCAATTCTACTACTATATACCTGTAATTCATTTAGTGTACTTTCATCATATTTAGAACTATCTTTACAGGATATACATACTAATATAGAATCTTTAACCGCAACTACATCTAATTCATTTTTTATATTTCCTTGAGGCTTATTCCACAAAAATACAACTCCACTTTTAACCTCATCTATAGATTTTATACCTTTTACTATGCTCTCTGTTAATACCTCGAGCCATGTTCCACTTTTAAATATAAAGCTTTTTAAATAATCATTTAAAAATGTAACTTTTAATTTTTTATCTCTGTTTATATTTATTAAATTCAATGATTTAAATCTATCTAATACTTTATTTAATATATCTTTCTCTTCATCACTTAATTTTTCTTCATCTATAATAACTAAGTTAGTATTATAATAATCATGGTAAAATACTTCTACATCGTAAAGCCTCTGCTTATACTTATTCCATAAATCAATATTTTTGTATATTAATTTAGCAAATTCTAATATATTATCATCTTTATTTAATCTAGATTCTTGAGATATTATATTATTACCACTTGCCTTAAACATATCTTCTAAATATAAATCTATAAGTTCTTCTTCTACTAAATTTAAATCATCCTTAAACCAATATTCTCTCTTATTCGAAATATCAATATAAATTCCATCTATTTTAAATTCTCTACATTTATATAAAAGTTTTAATCCTTCTAATGTATTTTCTAACGTTAAATTTATCATTATATTATCAGCTAAGTCTTTCCTGCCTAATAATACGTTGTTTATGTCATCATATATAACATTAACAATAATATTTTCATTATTTTCTTTATATATTTCTACTAAGTTCTTAAGTTTATTTTCTTCTGTTTTATTTGATACCAGTATTATATTTTTAATATTATATTTTTTTGCTAGAATTAGCCCACTTTCATTATGATCTCTAACTAATGTTATTAATGTATCTTTTCTCATAACCTATCTCCTTAAAAGCTATTATATATTTAATTTAACCTTTAATAACGCCTTTAATTCAAAATATTTTTATTTTATACCTATAATAAAAAGACAACACAATAAACCTATAAAATAACTGCAATTATTAATTAAACTACATATATTTTTTAGCTTATTGTATTGCCTTTTTTTAATATAATTGATATATTACTTTTAAATATTATCTATTGTTTTACTTATAAAATTTATAAGTTTGCTATTATCAAATTTATATTGTTTTAATTCTATATTCTTATAGTTTTTAATTGCTTTTTCTAACGATTCATAGTCAGTGCAATTAATTGTATAACCATCTTTTGAAAGCTTATTGCATATTTCTAACTGATGATCATCATTATGCTCTTTGTACTTTGAAAGCCTTGGCATTGTTATTACCTTTTTCTTATATCTAAGACCTGTAAGTATTGATCCAACACCACCATGTGTTATAACTAAGTCACTTTTTTCTATATAGTCTTTAAATTCATTTGGATCTAAAAATGGTATTATCTTATATTTATTTGAAGTAAAATGAGTATTACCTGATTGTATAACTACTTCTTCATTAATATTCATTTTTTCTAAATATTCAAGTAACCTTTTAAATTCTAATTCATGAGTTCCTAAAATAACAAATATCATCAATAAAGTTCTCCTTCATATACTGCATTATCATAAACTTTAAGCATTTCCTCATGTTGTACTAAAAATACATCTGCAATTTTATTTATCATCTTTCCTGACATACTTTTAGATTCAACCCTTGCAAATGTTTCAATAAAAATAACCTTCTTTTTAAATAATTTAGCAATATAACACATTGGTACTGCTGTGTGTGCACCAGTTGTTACAACTACATCTGGTCTTATTTTTAAATATAGGAAAAATGACTTTATTATATTATATGGAAATTTAAACATATAACTTAGCATATAATTTCTTGCTCCATATACTAGGTAACTTATTCTATCTCCATATTTGTCTTTTAATTTTAAGTTAGTATCATTTTTTTCAGTTATTATATGATAATCATATTTATTAAATATACTTTGTAATTGCATTAATTCAGATAAATGTCCACCAGTTGATGATATAAATATAACCTTTTTCATAAATTCACCTAAATGTCCTTCTTTAAAATTATTCTATCTACAAATCTTTTTGATGCTAATCCATCTGGATAGTCAAAAAATTTATTTTTAAAATCTCTTATCTTATCATAATCACAACTATTATTATTTAATACATCTATAAGTTCTTCTGTATTTTTTACTATTGGTCCTGGCACAAAACTTTCATATGGATAATAGAAATCTCTTTCATGTTCATAGGAATCTAAATCATCTGCATAAAAAATCATAGGTCTTTCTAATAATGAATATTCAAATACTATTGATGAATAATCTGTAATAAGTAAATCTGTCATTATTAAAATATCATTTATTGCCGGATAATCTGATAGATCGATAATTCTATCATTTTTTATATTAATACTATCCTTTACAAAAGGATGCATCTTAAGTGCTAATACATAATCATCTGGTAATTCATTAACTACTTTTTCAACATCAAAACTTATATCCATTTTAGCATCTGATTGACTATTTCCCCTAAATGTTGGCGCATACAATACTATATTTTTACCTTTAAGAGATGGATATTTACTATAAACATTATCTCTTGTCTTCTTTTTCATACTTTCATTAAAAAATATATCTGTTCTTGGTATTCCTATTGGATCTATATTATCCTCACTCATATTAAATGCTTCTGCATAATATTTAGCTACTTCCTTTGAACTAACTAAAACATGTGAGTAATTTGTATGAATTGGAATATACTTAACATAATTGTTATCGGCACCAAAATTTTTGTCTAATATACTAAATCCAAACTTTTTAAAAGCTCCACAGGCATGCCACACTTGTATTACTTCAGTATTTTTTCTAAGCTTATTTACTGTATAAACTGGAAAGTAAAAATCATCTATTAAAAAATACTCTGATGTTGCCATATAATATGTTGCTTTCATCATATGACCAAAATACTTTATTATTCCTTTTATTCCTCTATTAAACTTCTCATATAGAAAAACGCATTCATAATCTAAATCTCTTGATTTTATTTCATCATATATGTATTTAAAATTTCCATTCATAGTATCATTTCTATAGGTTGCAAAAACTATTCTTTTCTTAACTCTAAATATATATGAAAAATAATATAAAATCCTTAATAGATATTTTAATATTACTCTCTCTAATGTCTTCATTTATTGAAATCCTCACCTTAAGATAGATTTAAAGACCCTTTTTTAAAGGGTCTTTATTTATTAATATTAAACTCTCCAATCTAAAACAGTTTTAAATGGAGTTGTTAAGTCATGTTCAAATCCTTTTACTATATCTTCTATTCCTCTTACATCAATTACAGCTGATATTAACTTTTGTAATTGATTTTGAGCATCTTCATGTTCTTCTAAGAAATCTACAGCTGCCTTAAAGTCAACTCTTCCACTTCTACTGCTGCCTACTATAGTTAATCCCTTTTCTAATACCATTCTAGTATTTATAGGAACTGGATTTTCTGAAACTCCAAGTATTGCAATTACTCCTTCTGGATTTATGTAATCTATAATTTGATCTATTGCATATTGGCTTCCCTTTCCACCAACTGCTTCAAATGCATGATCTACTCTTAAATCATCTGGAATATTATCTATTTGATAAGTTTCATCAACAAATGAGAAGAAATTTAGTTTCTCTTCATTCTTACCAAAAACTATTATCTTTGAATTTGGGAATTTCTTTTTAAGGATTAATGCTGTTATAAATCCTACATTACCATCTCCCCAAATCCCTATTGTATTTCTTCTTGCATGAGCCTTTTTATCAAATCTATCTATTGAATGTGCTGAAACACTTATAAGTTCTAAAAATGATGCAACATCATGATTTATTTTATCGTATTTTATTATACGATCTCTTCCCATAAATACATATTGTTGTAAAAAACCGTCATATCCACTAGCTCTAAACTTACTTGATCTTAAATAGTTTTCTGCAATTATATTATCATCTTCAGTTGGTGTATTAGGTATCATTACAACTGTATCTCCAGGATTAAATTCTCCCTTTGGATCGTATATAACTTCTCCAACACCTTCATGAATAAGAGCCATTGGAAGCTTCTTTCTCATAGCTTCTTTACCTCTTGTTCCAGTATAATATCTTTGGTCTGCTGCACATATTGATAATCTTGTAGGTCTTACAATTATTCCTTCTCCATCTAAGCTTCTTTCCTCAAATTCTACAGTAATTTGCTTAGGTGCTATTAATCTATATACCTTATTTATCATTTATATCATCCCTCACTAAAGCATTTGCAAGTTTTAAATCATATGGAGTAGTTATTTTCATATTGAAAACTTCTCCTTGAACCAATTTAACTTCTTTTCCTTTAACAACAAATATCTTTGCAGCATCAGTTAATATCTTCTTTTCATCATCTGATAATGAGTTATATAATTTAATTAATTGTTTTATATTGAAACTTTGTGGTGTTTGACCTTGATACATAAAGTCACGTCTTGGAATATCACTTATTACCTTTCCATTTACAGATTCAACTATTGTATCAAAGGCAGGAACAACAGTATCACAAGCACCAATTTCTAAAGCAGCATCAATATTATCATTTATTATTCTGTGAGTTAAAAATGGTCTTACTGCATCATGAGTTACTATTATATCTTCTTCATTTATTCCAAATTCTTCTTCAATATATCTTATACCGCTCATTATTGATTCATTTCTATCTGATCCACCTGCACATACTGCAATTTTTCCTCTTAAATTTTCTGGTATGTACTTATTTATTAGGTCATTAGTATGTTGTATCCATTGTTTTGGTGTTGTAATTATTATTTTATTAAATCTTACGTTTAATAAAAAAGTTTCAACTGTATGAATTATTATTGGCTTTTCTCCAATTTTTAAAAATTGTTTTGGCATCTCAGTGTTACCCATACGAGTACCCTTACCACCTGCTAATATCTCTGCGTAAATCATATCATCACTCCCATAAAAAATTCTATTTTTATATTATCTCTCAATTTTTAATAATGTATCTACTACTCTTTGCGTTGACTTACCATCAAAGTGATCAAAGAACGTTTTTCTAAACTTTTCTAATTTTTCAATTTCAAATTTTTTATCTAAAATTATATTTATAATATCATCAGTTGTTCTAGCTATTGGTCCTGGAACAAATGTCTCATAAGGATAATAAAAATCTCTTGATGCAATATAATCCTCTAGATCATATGCAAAGAATATCATCGGCTTATTTAATAATGAATATTCAAAACATACTGAAGAATAATCTGTAATTAATATATCTGCAACAAATAATAAATCATTGATTTCTCTTTCCTTTGATAAATCTATTATAAAGTTCTTACAATCCTTTGGAATATTCATTTTTTCTTTAATAAATGGATGTAATTTAGAGATTATTATATACTCATCTCCAAGCTTTTCCTTTAGTCTCTTAACATCAAATTCCTCAAAATCATAAGTTGCAGTTTTTTGTCCATTTCCTCTAAATGTAGGTGCAAACATTATTACCTTTTTATTCTTTAAAATAGGATATTTACTGTATATTTCACTTAACTTTTTATTTTTATAATCTTCATCAAAGAATATATCAGTTCTAGGAACTCCCGTTGCAACAACTTTCTCTTCTGATATTCCAAAAGCTTCTGCATAATGAATTCTAATATTCTCTGAACTTACAATAGCTTTGGTATAATTTCTATGATTTTTTGATTTAACCTTAGGACCACCCTTTTTTCCTATCCTACTAAATCCAAATGTTTTAAATGCACCTGTAGCATGCCACAATTGTATTACTTCTACATCTTTTTTTATTTTATATTTGTATATTTGTGGATAATAATCATCTAATAAAATATATTTACTAGTAGAAATATATTGAACAAATGTTATCATTTCTTTTAATGATCTTTTTGCATCTATACTTGGCTTTAACATATATTTTATGTCATAGCCACCTCTTGATTGTAATTCTTTGTAAACAAATTCAAAATTACCAGTAAAATCTACTCTACTATCTGATAAAAATACAACTCTATTTTCTTTTGCTTTTTGTAATTTAAGAACTCTATATATATTTCTTAAAACAAAATTTCCAAAATTTCTTTTGCTTTTTAAAAGTTTCTTTTTAAATTTTTTTATAAACTTACTTCTTAAGATGCTTATAGATATGTATTTAGGATATGATATTTTCTCATTAGTTGATCTTATTGTTATATTTTCATCCTCAAGTTGTAAATCTATTTTTTTAATATTACTTATTTTATTAGATTTCATCTCTTTAGGAATTATATCAACTATTCCCTTTCTTTTTTTTGTATATTAGATCGGAAGAGCGTAGA